>Ga0181409_1000424_pt1 | contig 16899 bp, 36 predicted proteins | sample 32SPOviralmetaG_FD_130138 | JGI IMG/M metagenome (GOLD analysis project Ga0181409, IMG submission 130138) | Marine viral communities from the oligotrophic San Pedro Time Series (SPOT) site, San Pedro Channel, CA, USA - 32 SPOT_SRF_2012-05-30 | ecosystem: Environmental > Aquatic > Marine > Strait... | reverse complement strand
GTGCTTCCCCAAAATCACTAATAGTACCCATAAGCTGCTGCATGCCTTGTCCGGTCTCATTTGCTTGTTTGATGAGACCATTTAAGGAAGTAAGAATTGCACTAGCGGCTGCAACAGACTCGATAATCATTTACCACTTTACCTTATCTGCCCAATAAGCTGCGGACATCCTGCCCTTAGCAATATTCTTTGCATGGCGGGCTTTAAAGGAAGCTCTTTTACGCTTCATTGCTTCACTCTCACCTTTCTTAGGCTTTCCTGCAGTCTTAGCACCCTGCTGTCCGAAGCGAATTGTCTTAACTTTTTCTCCAACTTTTGCCACTACAATATGTGACTTTTTTGGGTGACCTGGTGTGCGTCTTGGCTTATTAAATCCCGTTACTCCAGCTCTTTTTATTCTTGAATCTTTTTTCTTACCTCTTCTTTTTACGGCCACGTTTCTTCCTCCTCTTCTTTCCTGCCAACTGTTGGCGAAAGGAAGCGGGTGTACTAACACCCGCCATTACTAGCCGCGACTCGAACGCTTCTTACCGCGCTTCTTACCGTTTTTCTTTGCCGGCTTTTTCTTTTTACCCATACCCTTCTGCTTTGCTAGAATAGCTCTTTGTAAAGCAGGTGGAAGTTTCTTTTGCTTTGCTGTTAGTGCCATTATTTTCTCTTTCGTACTTTATTTAAGTACGCTTGGTGGGAGCTACCGGGCATAAATCGCTTGTTATCTCCTCTACCGTGTGAGTGTATACCTTTTAAACCAAGGGCTCGCGCTCTTTTTCGAGAAGCAGTTACAGATTTAAAAACGTTACCACGGCTTATGTAAGCCTTATGTTTTTTTCTATTTATTGCCACGAAGTACCTCCAAAGTTTTTCTATCTTGCTGTATAATTACAGGCACAGGAGTTTGTCTGTTTCCTCCTTTCGTGTACTCAGGGTGAGACCATAAAAACTCATACCCGACATACATATTATTGAGTTCTTCAGCAATTTCGTATAAATCATCATCAGAGTAACCTTCTGTAAAGATATAGATATTTGCTTCGCTATTACTCAGATCTCTTATAGCTAGATCATCTTCATAGAAGTTAATCATATTATTGTTATAGGCTTCTAGTGACCAAGGACAAGCATCTGAAATTCTCTCAAAGTACTCTTTCCAATCAACGTCTTTTTGCACGTTTTTGCCTTCGTCTTTTTACAAAAGTGCTGACATTAGTAGGCTTGCCTCCAACACCTTGCTTTACTGCTCTCTTACGACGAATAGCAGACTTTCTCTGCGAAGGAGTCATACGAGCAGCTTTGGACGCTGGTAGACATTTTGGGTACTTCTTCTTGCCCGCCTTATCACGGCCACACTTTTCAAAGCCACCGCCTTTTTTGGGTCTTGATATATCAACCCAGTTTTCTCCGAACCATTTTGTTAAACTCACGGTTTATCTCTTTTTAGACGGTCAGGTATGTGGTTTACCTCTACGCCGTCTCTTTTTACCCATTGGTTTTTTTCTACGCTTATCCACTTCTGTATCTACCTCCGCGCTTCTTGTATTCTCGTACAAGCCATGCATTTGCGTAAGCTGAAGGGTATACAGCAAACTTTCTTTTAGTTGCTGCCTTTACTCTTGCATATAGGGCTTTATTTACAGGTACAGACTTTTTCTTAGCCGTCCTTCTCTTACGACGGACAGCCACTTATTCTTCCTCTGCTTCTTCCTCAGGCTTTTCTTCAGGCCCAGGCGCTGCTACAGGAGCTGCTACAGGAGCTGCTGCAGGCTCACCCATATACTTCTGAGCTTCTGCTTCTGTTTCAAAAACATGCTTTCCAGTTGCATCAAGAACTACCCAGCCTTCTGCCTTCTTTTTCAGTTGTGCCATATCTTACTCCTACCCTAAAGGGTTTGCTAGGGCATCTAAGCCCTCCCAGAGATCGTCTATCTCTTTATCAATTTTCTTGAACTTGTCCTCAAGAGTTTTTAAGTATTCATCAAATTTATCAATACGTTGAACAGCAAGCTCTGCTTTTTGAACATCTGTTTTCATTGCAGTAACACTTTTCTCTGCCTCTACTACTCTTTCTTGAATGAGTAATAGTTGTTGCTGCTGTTGCATTATTGTTTGAAGATTAGTTTGTAAAGTTGCGAGATTTCCTTGTAATTGACTTATATCGTTGTCTTCGAGTTCTTGTTTTATTAGTTGGACCTCCTCCGTCAGAGGGGCCACGTCCGGTATCTCGTAAGCTTCCACCGCTTCTAATCTTGAGTAAATAGAACTGGCCGTCCATATACCCCCAGCAATACTTGAAATAATTGCAAATACTACCGCAATCTGCATTCCTTTGAAGCTTACGCCACCTACCTTTATTTCGGTATCTTCTATAGACATTACTACTCACACTCCGTTCCGTAGAAGAAGCAGGCATATCCTACGTAGCTTGGACTTGTTGTATAAAAAGTTTGGTCCGCACCGTCTGTAAGTATAGCTGTACTTGATTTAAATAAATCTAACCCTCCTGTACCATCAAAATATACTGCGGCTGCCCAGTTTGCGTTATCAAAGTCAAGCTTTACCCATTTATTAGATGCTTGATAAGTAGCTTGTACTTCATCAACAAAACTTGAGTTTGCATTCTCTGCATTCTGGTCAAAGAAAGCTACAGAGCTTTCATCATTTGCAATACCTATAAAAGCAGCGGCTTCTGCAGCATAACCCTCTATATCTTCAAGAGAGTCATTATATTCTGTAACTGTTTCTGCTTGCAGAGTAAGAGAAGCTTCATTTGCATCTGCGAACTCCGCAACTGTCTGAGCATCAGTATTGGTTCCGCTTTCTGCTGCTGCTTCAGCCATTGATGTTACTTCTAAAATGACTGCTATCTCTGTAGCAGCCTCTGTAAATGTATCAATTGCTGTTTCCATGTTTGTAAGGGCAATATCCCCTTGATCCAACAAAAAATCTTCTGCAGTATAGAACTGCATATCTGCCATCGCACTCAAAGCATTATTATAGGCTACTCTTTGTGCTTCTGAAATCTTTGCAGAATCTGCCATAGTACCATCAGACATATAACCTAGATTTGCGTTGTACTGCAATCCTGCAACTGTTTTATATCCGATATTTAGTTGATCTACAACTGCTTGACTTGAGTTAACCAGATCATTCAGGGGATCTGCCTTCACTACTCCTGTAACGCTCAGAGATAGAGCGAGTATCGCCACTCTCAGCTTGTTCATTTTCAACTCCAATTCCTAGTACATCGTTGTACCAGTCCTTTTTCTTTTCATAGTCTGGGATGTGTAGACTTGGTAGAGTCTTTAGCGCAAGATAGGCTCGCTTTCCTACTACCAATTTACCGCCCTGTAAAACTGGACAGGGAGTGCCAGATATAAACATAGCTCTCCATACTTCCGGATTTTGACACATTCTCGCCACTGCAGCAACTTTCATTCCCAAGTCGCTTAAAACTTTTGCATCCCTTCGTCTATTACACTCGGGATCTTCTCTATAGCCTCCTCTGCTGACTGCAATACTAGGTAGCTGAAGTCCTTGGCTATTTCCTCTGTAACAAGTCTCTGGGCCAGTACTCATATAAGTTGGTGATATTGCTGAGTAAACGGGCATTCCAGAGCTGCCTGCTCCATTATATGTTTTTGAGTTAGTACTATTGTTACTATTTACGGTACTATTTTGATTATTGGTATTAAGACTTCCATCTTGATTAGCCCCTTCATTCTCGCCGGAGTTTATATTAGAATCACCCCCTTCAACCGGCAAGATTATTTCTGGAGACCCGCCTGGGTCAGCAAAAGCAGGAACAGCTAACAAGAAGTATGTTAGTATTATAAGTATTCCTAGTACGGTTTTGAGCGGCAACCATTTTTTCATTATTCCTACATTTGGAACGCAAGAGTTGCTACTAGACCCGCTAGAAACAATATTACTGCTCCACCAACTTTTACTTGGCGTTGCTCCATTCTATCTAATTTTGTATCAATATCGTCGAGTCGATTAAAGGTAGTTTTCCACCTCTCTTCGCACTGCACTTCATGACGCAAAAATTGTTCTACAACTTGATCTAACTTAGTATCTTCAGACATCTTTTAGCAACTTATCCATGAGCTTACCGTAGTTGCCCTGGCCGAAGGGTAGCCCTTCATTAATTTGTACGTTTGTTTGACTTTTTACGTTTGTAGCTTCTGCTTTTTGTAGGTCAGCTTGAGCTTTTATCTCATCCATTCTCATCTTATGGGCCATTTGGAGTAAGTCAGCTAAATCTTTATTGGAGTATACTCCGCTTTCTTTAGCTTCTTCAAGTTTACTCTCAATCATTTCGTCAAGTAAGCTCGCAATGTTATTCTTGTTGCGATAACCCATGTCTAAGTACACTGTGTCAATGTACTTTTTTACTTCGCGTTTATTTAACAGCTCGACTACTTTGTTTTCTTGTACGCCAAGCTGCTCGACAACTGCACGGATATTTCCGAAAGTTAAGTACGAGTTTGCTACTTCAAGTCCCTCTGGAGAGATTGTGGTTAATTCTTTAGCCATGAGAAAGATTATAAGATAAAAAGACTTGAAAGTCAAGAATTATTTTTAGGTAGGATATTATAAAAAACTTGGTGGTGTTGGCCAAGAAACATCTTCCACATTTTTAGGATTACTTAGGGTACTAGTTATGTCCCTCAGCGCTGTTCTATACGTGCGGGCCTCTTGCCTCTGCGCATCTGTTAAGGTATTGTCTGAAACTTGAGTCCAATCTGTAGAAAGTAGAAGCTGTGCTCTATAGGAGCGAATCTCTGCTAATACAGGCTCTGGGTCCCAGGACCACGAGGAGGTAAGTATATTATAGTCAGCATAGTTATTTGGTGGAGGTCCAACCTCTACAAATTTTAGTGTTTGAACATTAAACCAGTTTTTATCCATAAACTCAGCTAAGTCTGTGGTACCCATATTGGTTTCTGTTAAATATACTACTCGCACATCACCCGTAACGCCCTCCTTGGGGAACTCATTCTGGGGAAATACTATTCTTTCTATCTTGCCTGTGCTTTCTTTAATGAAGCATACATACTTTACGTCCATAATTATTCCTTATCTTAATTTACCTATTAGCATCGTGGGGAGCCCCCAAGGGTTGGATACAAAACCGGCTTGTCCGAAAACTGTGATGCTGATTAATATTCTTGAGTTTGCTACTATATTTGTTGAATTAAACTTTGCACATCTAAATGCAGCGACACTGTTAGTAGTTCCCTGACTAGCTCCTGACCAACCCATTTCTATATAAGCATCTTGATCTGAGGTTATTTGGTCACCATAGCTATTATGATTTAAGTTTCCCGCAGAGACCTCACTTATAAAATGACTCTCATTTGTACCAAAAGCTCTTGAGTCTATAGCTACTGTTCCTGAATCTGTAAATATCTGTAGTCCATAGTCTTGGCTTTGAAGAGGATTATCTCCCGTACTTCTTACTATAAAATAATTTACACTTTTTGCTGTCCAAGTAAATGTAACTTGTGTACTACTTTGAAATGTTACAGTAAGTGCATAAAAGTAGACAACTTTTGAGCTAGAATCCCACACTGCAAATATGCCTTCATTTTGTCCACTTACATTTTTTGCGTTTACATATATCTGAGGCTTTACTGTCGTTCCACTTAGACTAACAGAGCTGCCTGTTCCTGCGGCCGCTACCCCCTGATGTATTAAATTTGCAGAAGTATCAGTAACCAAAAAAGTACCACTACCATCTGATCCAAAAACTTCCAATCCAAAAGACATTATCCAATCCTCACTGCATAGGTAAATCCGCCTATTGATCCTGAAGAACGATTATTGTTAATAACATATCTATCTGTTGCTTTTGTAATACTTAAATCTTGCTGGTATCCTTGGTAACTAGCAGTAGCTATGACTAATACTTTTGACGTATCATTTGCAGCATTACATAAAAAAGTTTGGCTTGAACCCGCTGCTATACTGAACGTAGAAAATACAGCAAGATTAGATGCTCGTAAATTAACACTTACTACTTCTGTACTATGGTTTGGTCCATATATTGCTATTCCATGAGTATTAGTTCCAGGGGTTCCTGGCTGTACCGTTGCTGAGGAACCCCCAGAAGTTCCTCCTGGAGTAGAAACAGTAAAAGTATCAGAAACTCCTCCTACAGTAATAGTATTATTTACTGCGGTTCCATTACTTGAAGAAGCCGTTAATTTAGCAAATACGTACGAATTATTTGAAATAGTTTTATTCGCTGTCGTATAGCTTGAAGAATTTATGTTAGGATAGCCAGCATCACCTTTTACTAAAAATAACCCCGTTCCTGATACAGTAGCAGGTGTATTAATACCTGTTATTTGAACTCGTCGTTGCCAGCTAGAGCCTGGTGCAGCATTTGCAACGTCTGGAAACGTAAACGCGTTTGGAGTTGTGTCTACTACATACCCAGAGACAGTGCCTGATATAGTAGCTGTATAGATAATCTCTTTGTTTGTATAGGCAAAAAGTACACTATAGTTTCCATTTGCATTCGTACTAATAGTAACAGTGTCACTACCATCTAGATCTATTTCACTAGCTGAAACAGTGACAGGGTTGTTAGGGCTAACACTAGCACTTCTTGAGTTGTTGTTCTCGGCAGTGGTACCTGTAACTACAATCGTATCTCCTACTGAAAGATTACGAGTATAGCTATTGCCTCCGTTAGCAGTTACAATGGCTTGACTATATTGAGTCATAAACGTCCTGTACAGTGGCTTCTCTAATTACATAACCCCTGTCTGTTCTAACGGCTCTTGATCCTGGAATGCCTTTATTTGCAGCTACCGGAAGAGCCGTATCATGAATATTGTCATAATCCTCTAAAACATCATTATCCCGTGAATATTCAAATACCTCTTTGATATATTTTGAGTAATGACCCTGACCTCGATGATCTGGATGTACAGCTATTCCTAGAGGGGCCATTGTTCTTGTATCGAGGGAATAAGCTGTAAGAACCCATAAAATTTTAGTACCATCTTTGGTGGAGATAATTCTACTATTATTAAAAGATTTTTCAGTACCATCAGGAGCAGGGAAAATAGCGTGATCCACATTATGCGTTGGGTTATCGGCTAAAACTTCCGTTAGCCATTCTCTGTCACTCTCAACAGCCGTTCGACCATCATAACTCGCTAAAGATGTGGGTGTGGTAATATCTAAGCCGGCCATAGGTTTTTCTCCTTATAAATTTTTACTGATAGTCATAATTATAAGAGAAGAAGAATTCATTGTCAAGAATTATTTTTAAATAGGGGGTAAAAAAGGGCCCCGAAGAGCCCTTTTTGTAGAATACTAGAATGAGAAGCGAATCTCAGTTTCTAGCTTGGAGCCGATTGGATCAACTTCATCGATCTTAGAACCTTCCCACTTACCTTTAAATGTAAGAGGGCCATTCTTGATCTTGTATCCTACTTCTCCTGAGTATCCGTCAGTACGAGGACCTACTTCGAAGTATAAGTTCTTATCACTGTCTCCTAGCAGAGTACCAAATCTTAGGTGGTGCACAGTGTCATCACTCAAAAACTCATCGTCTAAAAATTTCAGCTCATTTTTGTATTCCACATAAGGGCCGGCCATTGCAGCACCGGAAAATACCATAAGACTGATAAAAGTTAGCATATATTTCATGTTTTTCTCCTTAGTAGGTCCAAAACAGGAGCATACGGCGTGTTACTCCCTCCATTCTTTCTCCACTTTTCAAATTATATGAAGTATGATACCAATTGTCAAGAATTATTTTTGCTTTGCTTAACGAAAAAAGTCCTAAACTAATGCTTGATTCGGAAGTAAGCGCAAAGTGACCTCTTCTTTCTCTTCAGGAAACCTCACTCCCTTCTTTTCCCAGACTTCTTTTGTGTGGCACTGGTACACCATTTTGTTGTTCCAGACATTTGTGTAAAATTTACCACAATAAGTTCCATCTTTCATTCTATCAAACGTAAGTTCCATCTGGTCAGAAGCAGTTGCAGACAGAGGCAGAGCAAGGGCTAACGCAATAAGCACATGTTTCACAATTTTCTCCTTATAAAATTCTTTGAAATCTTCGTGATTTCGGAAAGTATTATATCAGAGCTATACCTCGATGTCAAGAACTATTTTTTGAGTGAAGAACCCGCTACAATTTCGTTGTAAATGAGAAAGCAAAAAATACCCAAAGTCGTACGTGTGGGGGACGCCCGCGGCGCGGCGATAGGCAAGGTCTATTAACCGCCCCCCCTATTGATAGGCAAAAACAATTGACAAGCGCGGCGGCATAGCCTAAGCTATAGGCTGAATCAATGAAAGGGGCTTTCCATGCTTTACTATATCGGCGTTATTATTTCTTCTGTCATGCTAACAATTATTGTTAGCGTCACGGCTATTAGCGGCTGGCTGTTTGTTACGGGCGGCGGCGATTGGCTGACTCAGGTTCTCGGCTTTGCCTGCATCGCCTTGGCTTTTCTGTTAGTTACTCTGGCGTTCATGATCGTCCGCCTATATGCCGAAAAAGCATAAGCTTATTCCAAATCGGTATTTGACTCACTCGCTCCATTTGCTATAATACTCGAACACTAACTAAGGGGACTTCTATGTCTAACTACACTCCTAAAATGGTCGCGGCTCTTCAGGCTGCTGCTCCGCTTAACCTAGAGATCGCTAAGGATCTCGCTGCCGACTTTGGCATTAGCCATCGCTCGGTGATTTCCAAGGCGAAAAGCCTTGGCCTTGAGTATGTCAAGGCAGCACCCAAGGCGAAGCTCGCCAAGGGTATCACCAAAGCCGAGCTGACGGATGCCATTCGTCAGTCGGTCGGTCTGCCTGATCGCTCCGGTGATCTCACCAAGGCCGAACTCGATGTTGTCCTGAGCAGCTTGGCGTGAAGCTGCTCCGCAACTTAGCGGATTGGTTGGGGGCAGCAGCACTATGCTGCGCTCCCTTCATAATCGACACGACCGAGGGCAAAGCCCTCGCCATCGTGGGGCTGGCATTATTGACCTTGCAAGCGCTGCGCGTTTCATGCTATAATCTGGTTTTCTTAAACGTGATCGGCATTGGAGGATATTTTTATGCGATTCATTTTTGATCTGGACGGAACGGTTATTGACTCAACCCATCGCCAAGGCGAGACGCTTGACGATTGGCGACGGATGAATACCGTTGGCAACATCATGCGCGACGGATTGCTTCCGTTGGCTGGCAAGATGCAGACCGCGATTCTCGATGGCTTGGATGTTTGGGTCTGCACTAGCCGCGTTATGGGCAAGGCAGATTTTGCCTTCCTACGCTTGCAGGGTTTGCTGCCGAACCGCTCGCCGGTTATCCATCGCATAGGCGAGAAGGATGATCGACCATGCGGCGAAATGAAACTTGCCAAGCTGCGAGGCATGGCTGCAGCGATGGGCGTGAACTGGGTTCAATTCGCTCACGATTCAATCATGTTTGATGATTCGCTCGATGTACAGGCAACGCTTCGCGGGGCTGGACTTCGCGTTATTGATCCGGTACAATTCAACTCATACATTGCTAGGAAAATTGCATAATGACTATCGCTAAAAAAATCATCATGGTTCTGGACACCGAATGCTGCGACCTCGCGGGCAACGTCTACGATGTTGGCTATACCATTGCCGACCGCAAGGGCGTTATCCTCACTCGCAAGAATTGGCTTGTCGAGGAAGTTTTCACCGACCCCAGCAAAATGATGGGCGCGTTCTATGCGAAAAAATTGTTTTCGCATTATGCTCCCATGCTGGACGCTGGCACTATCGGCTTGGCTCCGTGGAGCAAGATTGTTGCAGAAATGCAAATCGACGTTGACGCTTTCGGCGTGAATGTTTTGGCGGCCTACAATCTCGGCTTTGATCGTCGCGTGATGCGTCAGACCAATGCGCGTTTTGGCCTCGGCCCGATTCTGCCGCCGATGGATCAGCTCGATCTTTGGCAATTTGCTTGCGAGACAAAACTGTCTCAGGCGCGATATAAGGAAATCGCTAGATCTCTGGGCTGGGTTTCGGCTGCTGGCAACATTCGGACGGGGGCAGAATACGCCTATCGATTTTGCTCTGGCGATCATGGCTTTATCGAAGATCACACCGCGTTGTCGGATGCTGTCATCGAAACGCAAATCATGGCGGATTGTTTTGCTTGCAAAAAATCTGTGCCTTATGGCGTCATCAATGCTCAACCTTGGAGGATCGTAAATGAAAAAGAAACTAAGAAAAAAGCTGGCTAAGGTATTGGTCAGCGCCTACCTAGTGTATTCGGTCCTGACGGATACACTAATCTGGGGCGGCGCTTTCTACTATTTTCTAATCCACTAACCATTGCACTAAGGGGCGAACTATGAAAATCACTGGCACACATTTAGGAACAGCTTTGATCCTCCTATATTTTGCGGGGCAAATATTTATTCTTTGACTCGGCCAAGATGTTCCACGTGGAACACTCCCCGACCACACCGCAGCCAGATCGCTTGACAACGCGATTTTGGCGCGGGGGCGCCAGTGGGAAAACGACGTGCAAAAGCGATGGTGTTCCTTGCGCCAGAGTACGTGCAAAAGCGATCAATGTCAAGTCTTTTTTGCGGGTGTGCGCAAAATAATTTTAGATTGGGCAAGTCTTTCTGCGCCAGTGCAAAGTCGACATTCGACGCAAAAAGTGGCGTGCGCCGATTATACGCGCAACGCTGCGATTTGTCAAGTCTTTTTGCGGGGTTGCGTGCAATTTATTTTGATTGGGCAGGTCTTGTAACGGGGACGATAATTGTGTATAATTGGCGCAGACCCCGCAAAAGCGTGGCAAATCTTGGCAAATTTTGGAAGATTCGAGCAAAATAAAACTTGACAGAAAAACCCCGCGCGCGGCCCCCGGGAACAACTTTGCGATGTTTTATGAGCAATTGCGCGAAATACATTTGACAGGAGAACCTTGGGCTTGTATAATAGTTGCATAATTTAAGGAAACACATAAATGGAATACAAGTACGTTAGCTTCGACATCGCAGACCAATCGTTTAAGTTCTACACGAGCCTAGACTGGCACAACCTTATTGCAAATGCAAGAGAAGAGCTGGCAGAGGATGACGACCGGCTGGCAGAAGGCAGCCTGGAAGAAGTGCTAGAAGCAATGTTTGGAGACGAATTCTTTTGGGAAGAGATAGCATAAAGTTCTTGACACAAAATGATTAGGGTTGTATAATATACGCATACTTTAGGAGAATAGATGAATAAATTAGAAACACAGCAGGCTCGACTCAACCAAATCGTAATGTCACAGGACTTTGGTCCCACTGCGATTGTGCTTGAAGGTCGTGATACTGCGGGTAAATCATCTACGATCCGAGAGGTTACGCACTACTTGCCTGTAAGCAAATTTGGTGTACAGCTATCTGCCAAGCCTAGTAAAAAGACTATGGATAACTGGCTGGATTACTGGGGTACCAAAATGCCATCAGGCAAGCAAATGGTATTCTACGACCGATCTTGGTACTCAAGAGCAATGGTACAAAAGATCAATGGCTGGTGCTCTAACGACCAGTATCAGGATTTCATGCAAGATGTGAATGCCTGGGAACAAGAACAAGCTCCTGTTCGAATGATTAAGTTCTGGCTGTCTATCAGCGAAGAAGAACAGGCTAGTAGATTGGCTGAGAGGAAAGTATCCCCGCTCAAGTTTTGGAAGTTGTCCCCAAACGACGAGCGAGCCTTATCCTACTACGACGAGATGACACTACTCAAAGAAAAAGTGTTGACAACAACTAATGATTGGTATACAATTAACTACAACAACAAGCCAGAGGGACGACTAGCTCTTATCACGAAACTCTGCGATATACTGGAGACAAAAAGTGAAAAAAGTTCTTGACATTTTAACCTTTGGCTTGTATAATAAACGCTTAAACAAACAAACATTCGGGAGAAAAAATATGGCGGATTCAGCAGTTAACTACACGGACGAGATGGTTTCATCTATGACCGAACAGTACGAAGCTGAGCCTACAATGGCAACAGTAGAGGCACTTGCTTCTCAATTCAGCAAGCCAAAGCGCAGCATCATTTCTAAGCTGTCTAACATTGGTGTCTATGTTCCTGCGAAGCGTAGCACCACCAAAGCAGGTGTTCCAGTAGTTCGCAAAGAAGAGTTGGTAGACGCGATTCAAGACGCGCTCAAAGTAGAGCTTCCTTCTCTTGCAAAAGCTACCAAAGCTGACCTACAAACCCTGTTGGGTTTAGTAGCCAACTAATTCGGTGAAGCTAAAGTAGGATTGAGTGGACGGGGGTTCGATTCCCCCCTCCTCCACCACTAAAGTGCTCTTGGTTAGTGTACTTTATTGGGGGAGCTAGGTTTCGACAAGCAATCTCAGGTTAGTGGAGAATCGTCAACAGTACCGGATCAAAGACGTTAACAACACTCCGGAAATAAACTAAACGCAAACGATGACGTTTATCAACTAGCTGCATAAGCTAGCGGGGAGAGCCTTTCGCCTTGTTACCAAAAGGAGAGGCACTCAGAAAGCATGCTGGGAAGACCGCGACTATCCCCTGCGTAGGGATGGATATGTCAGTAAAGATAGGGGAGAAGCAAATCGTGACCCCAGCCCAGTATGTTTTCTAAGTTAATTTTCTAGGAGTGGCGGAATGGCTACGCAACGGACTGCAACTCCGTGTATGCTGGTTCGAATCCAGTCTCCTAGTCCACAAAAAAGATTTGACACAGAATGCGTGAGCTTGTATAATATACGCATGTTAAGGGAGAAACGAATGACAAATTCACAATTTGAATTATTCATCATGCACAGTGGCATGATGCAAGAAGGTCTCAAGTCAGAAGAAGCACTTGCTTACATCTTGAGAACTGGACTATCAACCGCTGCAGATATCGCTTGGTTGGTCGAACATCGAGCAATGAGCGCAGCAGCAGCGTCAATAGCAAAGGAGGCAGTAAATGGCTAGAGGAAAGAAACCAGCACGTATCGCATCTACTAAAAAAGTAAGTCGTAAGCGTATGCTAGGAGATCAAGAAGTATTTCCAGTTCGCTGCGTAAGCCGACGAGAGGGTATGAAGTATGATATCCTTGGAGGATTTATTCGAGAGGGTCGTGATAGTATTAAAACGATCTATGGTGAAAATGGTTATCCTATACCTTTCAAAAGCATTGGAAAATTAGTATAACCTTTGCAAAAATAATTGTTGACAGAAAGGTTATTTTTTGAGATAATATCTTTTCGAATTTAAGGAGCAGTATTGGCCATGGGCAAACTGCAGGGTGTTTGTACGACCCCACTGTGACTGGGCAGTGCCTAAAACCAGTCGTTCTACTCCATGGGATGAGAGACATCGTTAAAGTGTCATCCCCGTCTGAGCACGCTCGATAAGGGCTCCACACATAATTGGTATTAATTCCTATGTTTGTGTGTAAATTACGCTCTGGGCAAATCCCCACAATCCAGAGTAGGGAAGCGATATGTACTGTCTGTGATTCGCTTGCGAGTGGAGGAAGTAGGAGGCACCCCACTCATCTATTTAACAAAGGAGGTCAGTAGTTTACGTTGCTGAAAAGGGAATAAAAACCGTAAAGCAGTTGTAAACCGACGGAGTCGTTGGAGAGCACTTGTAATTTCGATGCATCGCAAGAAAGCCCGGCTCTCTCATCGTGAGGTGAGATTAAAGAGTAGTACTCAACTGGAGAAGTGCCCTAAGGTGTCCAAGCCTTGGGGCATTTTTTTATACCTCATCAAAAAAATTTCTTGACTTTTTTCTTCATGTCCCTTATAATATAAGATAAATGAGGAGAAGTTACATGCCAGATATGATCCCCAGTGTAGGAGCTGTCGTTCCTACCTCTACCACTCGCCAAGATGTAGTTACAAAGGTGTACGAAGGCGCCACGCCTGGAAGTACCAAAGTGCACTCAACAGTGTATAATGTAACAGTATATGACATCAATGGCAGGCTGCAAACAGTTACAAACTCACACGTAATTAACTATACAGTGTAGGAGACACTAATGAGCAATGTTATTCAGTTCCCCGATAAAACCCTAAAGTCAAAACTCGAAGAGAACATGGAAGAAATGCGTGAATCTCTTGGAGAGATGTATGACGCTATGGATAAAGTACGAAAAGGAATGGAAACAATACAAAGCCAAACACATGAGATGGAAGACAACTACCAAAAGCTAATGATAATGTATATCGAAGAAGTTGGTGAAGATAATGTTCCGCTTGAGTGGTTGGACTATTGCCCGTATGTTGGAATGGTTCGTGATACAGAAACAGGAAAGATCAGTATACATTTGGTCGATCCAGAAGAATTGGAGAAGAAATGAAAAATAAAATTATTGAAGCGTTAAAAGCTAAGTATAGCGGTGAAATGGAATATCATCGTATGAACATTGACGTTTATTTGAAAAACCCCGTCGGGATTGGAGAACACCCAGATATCTTGGGAGCAATTGACAGCGAAGTTGAAAAGCTCGCATCAGTCACAGAAAAACTACAAACACTATTGACAGAATATCCGGAGGTCTAGTGAACTATACTGAAGAGCAGACCAAGTACATGGTCGAAGAATACACGAACAAGCCAACCCGTGTTACAGTAGAAAGATTGGCAAAAGAAATGAGTAAAACCCCTAAATCTATAATCGGTAAGTTAAGCCGAGAAGGGGTCTATCGCCGCTCCGTCTACAAGACGAAGACAGGCGAATCACCTACAACTAAAGTAGAGCTAGTAGCAGAATTAGCTGAAGCCTTGGGTATCTCACCCGGGGTCTTAGCGGGGTTGGAGAAAGCCCCAAAGAATGTTTTGAAAGTCTTAAAAGGAGCCTCTACGGGTGAATAAAGTACCAAAATTAGTTGAGAGTTGGGAAGACGGTTCTACTACAGTTGAAATTTGGGAAGAGATTGGTACTCTACCACATAACTCTGACCATGATACAATGTTCTATACCTTGCGTATAATTTCTAAAGATTCTAGAAAATTCCCTGTACTTACAGGGGCGATAGGACAAGCAAAAGAGATTTTAAAGCGAAAAAATAATCGCGAATTGCGTGAAATTAAGACGAATTTTGACAAAAGTGGAAAGAAGGAATGAGACCCGTAACAAGATATTTAATTATCACGGTCCTTGTGGTTGTCGTAATTCTTACTTCGATTGAAGCGAATTAGAGTGAGATTGATGATTGTCGGTTTAATTAAGAGCTATACTGAGAGGCACTCGCCTGGCGGCTCGCTCCTCAGTATTAACGCTCTAATTAAAACTCCAATCTGCTGGATGAGTAAACTAACGATTGACTTGATTGTTCATCAAATATGTTATATATTTTACCACACTTTTTGGCATAATAAAAGTTTTATTTTTGAGTAGGTAAGTGATACAACTTGTTGACCGGCAATCACATAATGTATAAAAGTTTTGTTTTTGAATAGGAGAAATGTAAAATGACGTGGAACTATCGTATTGTTTCTGAAAAAGCACCAGAAGGTGAGTTCTATCAACTATATGAAATTTACTATGATGATGGAAAGATAATTGGAATGCTAGAAAAACCTTCCAATCCTTATGGCGATACTGTAGAGGAACTACAGGAAACGATGAAGCATATGCTGGAAGCATTTAAGAAACCCGTGCTAACTATGGAGGCTTTGGACAATGCTTTCAAAAGAAATGAATCATTAGCGTGGAGAGTGGAAGAGTTGCAAAATGAAGCAAGATCATAAAGAAAAGGGGCTTTTTAGCCCCTTTTTATTTGCCTAGAATAAGGTCTAAGTAGAAACCCCATCGTGCAAATTCTATACCTACTGTATATGTTTTCTGCTTATGTGTAGAGTTTGTATAGGCCCATTCCAAGACAAGTGCGGGAGTAACATAGAATGTTCTCTCCAGCTTATGCGTATATCGAGTTGCCTTCATGCTTCAATCTCCAGATCCCATTTGCAAGTGTTCTTGCTACGGTCTTTGTTCTTAAACATTCGTGTCATTTTGTAGGAATGATCCCACTCTGTAAACCAACTCTTTCCTGCTTTTCTTGCATCATAGAAGGTAGCGTAAGTAAAAAAGATAGCAAAGATTACAGCAACGTGTCCAAACAGTAGTGGTACTATTCCAGACCATCCAGCTATCATACTACAAAAAGCAAGTGTCCAAACTAACGAAAGGACTACCATATAGTAGCATTGTAAACTTACATCTCCTATAAATCTGAGGGGATTATATTTTAAGTTCATTATAGATTCCCAACTATAAAAGAACCACATAAATTTATTCTTCATCTTTTAATGCTTCCAATGTCTTGGGATAATCTTTATTCAAAAGATCTACCGCTTTTGTTATTTTTTCCTCGGCTCCACACCAGTTGCATGGATACCCTTTTTCAGTTCCAATTATATCTCGCTCTGTTCTACACCAATGTTCCCAAAACTCAAGTGTAGTAGGAAAGCCATCAACAAATCCTAAACCCATTTTATTTACTCCCATGTCTTAATATCCTTACCTATCTTAACTCTACCATAAGGATTTCGGCCCTCAAACTCTGAAGATGTTTCATAGCCTACAGCAGTATCAATATACCAAGTATTCTTTTGAACTCTCAGTCCTGTCCAAACTATGTCTGTAGATGTTTCACTTCGATCATTAAAGGGAGTGCCGTTTGGTATACTTGAAATGTGCTCAAACTCTCCATACCAAGTGCATCCTTGAAGTATTGCTAGTATAGGAAGTATTTTTACTACCTTACCCAAACTTCGCTCCAGAGTTGGTTTTATCGCCTTTCTTGGTACGAAACGGCCAACGCTTTTCTACCCAAGCAATTGGAAAGTAGAGTGCGGAAACTATACCAAAAAGCATTAGACCTGTGAATAAGAATAACTCTGTATAGTTAAT
>Ga0181409_1000420_pt1 | contig 17049 bp, 25 predicted proteins | sample 32SPOviralmetaG_FD_130138 | JGI IMG/M metagenome (GOLD analysis project Ga0181409, IMG submission 130138) | Marine viral communities from the oligotrophic San Pedro Time Series (SPOT) site, San Pedro Channel, CA, USA - 32 SPOT_SRF_2012-05-30 | ecosystem: Environmental > Aquatic > Marine > Strait... | reverse complement strand
CTCTCGTTTCTTCTAATCCCCCAATCAGAATAAGTGGTTGCTTGACCCATTTCAAAGTCCATGCCCAACTGTTTAGCTATTCCCCAAAAATAAAACTCATCAGCAAAGATAACTTTTTCTTTCACAAAGAACTGTGACCAGTGCTCAAAAGTCTCAACAAACACTTCCACATCTTTTCTTCGGCAAACAAAAAACTGACAAACAGCGTTATACTCACCAAAATCGTAACCTTTTATCCCCTCCTTAAAAAGTTTTTGACTCTTAACTTTTGTATGAAAGCTAAAGTGCTTGGTAAAAGTCATTTTTTTATACCCTTTTTTAATCAGATTTACCGTGGTATCTAAATCATGCAGGGGGAAATGAGAATCGCTAATTAGAGTAAAGTATTCATTCTCCTCATCCTCTAGAGCCGCTTTCATTAACTCTATTGTAGCTTCGACTAGTGAGAAATGCCCCCAAGCTGTTGGGACGGTATTTTTTATGCAATAATTAGAAAATGGGTGCTTGGTTTGATGTTTTGAGTGCAAATAAAGATTAAAACAGTCCTTATCTCCTTGATCGAAAAACTCCTCCCAAACGCGATTGTGGTAAAAGGAATTGATTGTTAAATTCAAAAAAGCTACTTTTTCCATTAATTTGTGTTTATAGTGTATTATAATAGTATAACCCAATTATACTATGGACAATTTTGAAAATCCCTTAGAAAGTCAGGCCAGCGTCAATGATGCTGGAGAAATGGAAGTAACCATCGCCAAGAAGTATTCTCAAGCAGAAGCTGGAGTTTACAAGTCTTACATGAATATGTGTGCCATGGAAGATAAAATGTTTACAGATACCGCTGAGATGGGAGATAAGGAGACTTACAGCGCTTGTGCTGTGCAATATGGTAAAATGCGAGCCATGATGATGGACGATAGCAAGGGAGAACTTACCGAAAAACAAAAAAAACTACCCCCAGCATTACAAAAAGCCATTATCGAGAAGATGAAAAAAGACGGTAAGTATAAAGAAGACGAGAAAGAAGAAAAAGAATAATTGATTTTTATATATTTTTTCTATAAAATCTTTTAGTGAAAACGATTGTTAAAAAGAAATTAGAAATCGAAACCAAAAGACACGATTTCGATAACGAATTCGCTTACATCGAAACGTGGCATAACACCCAGCTAAAAGATTGTTTTTTCGCAGAGAAGCAATTCCTCTGGCCTGATGGTAGCCTGAAGGCTGGAGGAAAAAAATATTTCTTAGGTAGGGTTCCTGATTCTCCAGAGAGGGAGATTAAATGCATTAATTATAATAATTTTGAATATTTTGACCATCTATACTTTTTTGGTGAAAACGGAGAGGTTGTAAATATATTGCACAGGTAATATGTCTGAAAAAGATCCAAATACAACTTTCCATGTAAAGGGGGTTAGAGAAAACGAAGCTGCAATTCTTTTCTATGCAATTCCCTTTTTCCCAGAAATTACTCTTGAAGATGACGTTGTTAAGGTTAAATTCAATGAGGCTTATATCTACGATCATGCGAATATGAAAACGGATGATTTCGAAGGTAAGACTAGCGATAATGTATCCATTCCCCGCATTAAAGTTACAAATCGAGAACACACTCATAGTCTTTCAGGGACTGTCAAATATTCGTTAGAGATAAAAAGAAATCAAAAAAATGGGGAAGTAATTGAAGCGAAAATTGTTAACAGTAATAACAAAGGACAAGCGGAGCAGACTTTTAGAAATTTTATTGTAGAAAATGAATTAGGAGGACTTAAAGCGGAAACTTTACCCGACTCAGCAGGAAATGGAAACAACAGTTACGTCTACATGGATTTAGCTGAGTTTGAAGGTTTTGAACTTCAAGAACTTTATTTAAGAGAAAATGTTCATGTTTACTATAGAGGTTTCGAACAACTATTTAATCGAGATGATAGTAGAGTAGGCTCTGACGAACCGTTTGGACTATTGACTGCAACAGGAATTCATACCGATATTGAGCGAAATACTTCGACTGGAGCAAATGGAATGATCGGAATAAAGGCTTTAGTTAAGGAAAACAGAGTAGGCGCAACCAACGTGCTTGAAATAAGCGAAGATGACGAACAAATTTACTTATTCGTTCCAGACCTCGCGGATCATGAGCACGACTAGAAATAAAGTTCATCGAAGAACCTATTCCCATTGTAAGCCTTATCGTCAATCCAAAAGTCATACGCTGGCTTGTTCATCTTAAGCTCCGTATATTTGACCCCCCACTCTTTAAGTTGCTTCTTTGTAAGCTCCGACCAATCTTTTCCTGAGTTCCCTCCTCTCGCAGTCCAGTAGATTACTGTATTGCCACTATCAACCAATCCATTGAAATATTGAATGCGAGCTTTCATAGGGCGAGCTAATTCATATCTGCCCCGACTATCTGTGCAAATAGTCCCATCGATGTCTACGATAAAAGTTTTCATAGTTCTTTAATTTTTGTTATGATTTTTGTGGCACTTATATCCTCAGAGAATGGAATGAAATATACCTCTGTTTGTCCACAGGATGCCTTCTCAGACGGATGTAATGTCGCAATGCTATAATCTCCACCTTTATACCAACGAGAGGGCTTAAGGTGTCTCAGGTAGCCAGAAACTGTTGCGTCATTAAACACAAACACATGGTCAACGCACTCATGACAAGCTACAAGAAAGGCTCTCTGTTCTTGGCTGATAATAGGTCTTTCTGAACCCTTATTTTGCTTAACGCTTTTATCTCCATTCACGCCGACAACTAATTCGTAATCATCGGGCAAATCTTCCTTAATTGATTTCAGAAGGTGTGCATGACCTGCGTGAAACAAATCAAAGCAACCATTAGTAAAGGCCATATTTTTCGTTCCCGTCGAAAAATGGTGCATAATCTTAGTTATATTAGCTATTTTAGGATGATTCATATCGTTGCTGTTCCAGCTTTACTGACGACAATGCTACAGCAAGTCTGAGCGTAGTCAATCGCTGAATCTATATCTTGATTGAATAAATAGTTAGTCGCAAAAGCAGCAAGGAAAGTGTCTCCAGCACCACTCACATCTCTCACTTGAGCGACAGATTTCAAAGGGTATTTCTTTCCTTTGAACCTACATCCTCCACCCCCTAAAGTAACAATAAGGTTATCCATACCCATCCCTTTAAATCCATTCTCTTTGTATTCCTTTTCGTTGATTTTAATCAGATCAAATGAATTAGCCCACTTTGAATTATATTTCTTTTTAGTGTCTAAAAAAGACATTTGAGCATTATCTGCAATATATTTTAAATCTTTGTCTGTCAGATATCCCTTATTGTAATCAGAAACGATTACAGCATCATAAGACCACACGTTTGCTTCATGCAACTTTAATTCATCAATCTCTTTATACTCATCTGAATCAACGCGCAAAAACATTTGATTAGAATTAGAGTCAATATATCTAACCTTTGCTCCAGTGCTTTTATTGCTTTTAATCTCTACCTCTGCCTTTTTACCTAAATCATCAAGACAAGCAATGACATTTCTATGGACGTTAAAGGCCATACCCATAAAGGTAACTGAGTCCTCCTGCTTAAAAACAGGGACTGGAGCTTCTGGGCATAATCTATCAGCAGACCCATAAGTAAAAATGTCTAAGCAAGATTCTCCAATAACAAGGATTTTTTTCATTTCTGCGAATCTCCCTTTTGAACCCTGTAAGAGTCTTCTTCAAAATGTTGAGTGCTTACTTCGAATACAGAAGATTCTTCCATAGCAATAAGTTTATGAGGTATACAAGGCTTTAAATGAATTGTCTCTCCAACCCGCAAGATCATTTCTTTTTCCTCGGCATTACTCAAATCATAATATTTTAAAAGAAGTTTGCCTTTTATTACGGCCCAAGTTTCTTCCTTCTTGATGTGGTAGTGCATGGAGAACTCCGATCCTTTATTAAACTTTAGAATTTTCCCGCAATAAAGTTCGTTGTTCGTAATCCAGATCTCTTTACCCCAGCCCTTTGCATAAGTCTCAACAATACCTTTGATTGGCTCCATACTCATTAAGTAATTTTAGCTAGAATACATGAAAATTCAATAGCTAATCATAAAAAAACCGTCCCGAAGGACGGCTTTTAAATTATTTAAAATGATTTATGTTTATTGCTGCTCTTTTACCCTCTCCTTTTCTTTTGCCTCGCCTTTATTAGAAATAGCTGAGTAACAAAAAAGAGATGAGATAGCTGACAATACAATTATCCTCACGGTTTAATCACATAAATTATGATGCGTTATTTTTACTTATCGCCTTTATCTTTGGCTTTACCAAAATTAATGCTGAGAAAATCTACGACTTTGTAAGCTTTCGACAGCCAAGTCCCCTGTTTTGGGGTTGGGGAAGCAGCAGCAAATGCACTAGCCGCAGCAATAACAGCACAAGCCCAGTTAAACCAAACTTTATCTTCAACGAACGATGTAATAATCTCAATAATATCCATAACAATATTTTGTTTGTATAGCTTATTACACCAAGCTAGGGGACAGGGAATTATCGACCTTGGCCCCTATAGGGTTTTTTATAGTTTGTGGAATTTTTATTCTTGGAAGTCTTGCTTTTAGCATGAACTCCTTTGCGCCTAATCTTCTTCTTTTCCTCGTAAGTTTTGTTTGCTTTTTTCATTTTTTTAATTCTTCTAATAAACTTTCTAAATTTCTCATTAGAGAGTCTTCTTTGAGCCAAATATTGTCACAAATTGTCCTGCGATATTCGCCATGTTTATCGACATCACTAGCGTAATTCCAACCTTTTAAAGTTACTTCTCCAGTCACAGAATCAGCCTCTGTTGTTGTCCAAATCACAATAGCACCTTTATTTAAGTATTGTTTCAATTGACGGGGAGGGATACACCTTTTAAATTTCTCCCAGTGAGAATTCCTTAAACCTTTTACTTCTATAAACGAATCTTTTATTGCAATGTCAGGCTTGCCTCTAGAGTTTTCAAAATCAATAAAGCATGGAGATACTTCTACATCTTTTAAATTTTCTCTTAACCAAACTACAGTAGCTACCTCGGACTTTACGCCAATTAAATTACTATCAACTCTATTGTGATTGTAAGATCCAGAGCCTTTGGTTTTATCGCCTCCGTATTTTTCAACAATTTTTTTCGCATGATCCTCACACCAATCCAGTTGTTCTTGCGATAACTCTATTTCAATCATTAGTCTTTGACAAATTGTCCATCCACCATCTTTCCAGTGCGGCTCTTAATTACATCATAAGCTGCATTTAAACAGTCTGTGGAGTCTAGTCCCACCATCTTAGCCAGTAAAACAATAGTAACCAACATATCTCCAATACCATCTTTAACTTCTGCAAGAATATCCTCTTTATTTTCAGGAGGGATTCCAAGAACTTCCATCAAGTTAGGTTGACGATCAAGATCATTTAGTTTTTTTAAAGCTACTCTTGTTTCATCAAGCTCTTCTTGCGTCTTGTCTAGTTGTCTAAGTGGGGTAGAAGAATCTAAAATCCCTTTACTTTCTCCCCACTCAATCACTAATTTACTTAGTTCTTCGTATTCCATATCTACACTTAGTATAAAAATATTTTAAGCCGTGTCAACTGTTTTTCATAATTTGACGGTCTTAGGAGATATTTCCTCTATTTCTTCACATAACCTAAGTATCTCTGAGGTATGCATATCAGGAGCTTTTGCCTTTAATTTAAATAGTTCTTTATAAAAATAAATATAATCTCTGTCTTGATTGACATATTCTTGATCCCTAATATTAAAAATGTGATCTACATATGTCTCGTAAATTGTAGCATCAATGCACTTCTCTACTGGATCATAAACAGAATTAGACACAACGTAGTCAAAGATGTCGTGACGGCTCACATTGATATGAAATATCTCTTCATTCACTGTTAAAGCTCTTTTATGCGTTTGATGACCATTTGGTAGGTTTCATCTGAAGGGTCATTCTTTCTATTCGGCGCAATCATTTTGTGCGTTAGAATGTTTTCTATTCCAAGGTCAAATTTATCCATAAGGTATTTGCATTTCTTGGCAGCAGAATCAATTTCAACCGCACTTGGTGTGCGTTTATTAGTATCTCCATAAAAAGAAATGCCGACACTATGGCCATTTAGACCGCTTACACCTTTCCAAGAAGATCTTCCTGCATGCCAAGCCCTTTTTTTGTCATAAACAAATTGTGTGCGAGATCCATCAGGCGCAATAAGATAGTGATAACTAACCTTTGATGCAGCATTTAAAATCCATGAACGAGTCCCATCATGACTTCCACTGCTATGATGCAGAACCACATACTTAGGTTTAATGGCTCCAGATTGATTTGGAGAAGCTTTATAAACTTCAGGGTAATCATCTTTAAGTTCTTGAGCTTCAGGCTCTGGCTTTTCTGGCTCACCTTTATCATCATGAATCAGATTCTCCCAAATCATTTTCCATGTAGCGGGGCCATCAATTCCGTCAGCTTTAAGGCCAAGTTTTTTTTGAACTTGTTTAACGATACGATCTTTACCAGAAAACTTCATAATCACTTAATTATATTCTTTGGCAAGATAAATTCAACTAATTAATATCACACTAATTAGCTATTTTTTTAAAAATTTATCAGGATTCCTTTCAAATTTTTTGGCCAAGGCAATGATTCCATTTGTAATCTCTGGGGCTACCACTCCAACTACGCCATAAGAAATCGCCTTAATAAAATCACTTATAGGCGCATCATGCAACACGAACCACAAAATGCCTGACAATATAGCAGCAGCCAAAACATTCCTAAAAAAGCATTTTAAGGAAACCCTACCCTTAAAAGTAAGCATGCGAACGATCATACCCGCTGCCCCAATAACAGGGATAATCCAACCTCCGTCCAAAAACTCCCTTATTATAACTTTAAAATCCATGTAAGGTATATTACACAAAATTTGATTTAAGTGTAACTAAAATCAAATGGAGGAAAGAGATAAAAATCTTGAAGAAGCCGAGGCTTTCGCTCTGAAATACTGTAATCCAGATGATAGCGACATAATCTCCGATCTTGATAGGCATGCGCGAGAGACGGCTTGGACGTTACTGCAAAGGGTCAAGCATTTAGATGATCAAAAGTGTGTTTGCGAGGAGTGTGGGATTGAAATAGTAGAGCAGGTGGAAGAAGAAGTTGAATCACCCCCTGAAGAGCAGGAAGAAAACCCAGAAGTCGAAGGTGAATCTTCAGATGATTCTAACTTGCAAAAGCTTATAGAAACAGATAAAAATAATAAGAGGCTAACGAAAAAATCAAAAAATGTCACGGTAGGGGTTGGAGTTATAGCTGCTACAACTCAAAAAATGGCAGCAATGGGAACCGCTGGGGTAATGACGATTGCAAGCGGAACCTATTTCCAAGCCAAAGCAGCGAAAACGGAAGGCATAGAGATAGCTGTTGTTACAGAGCAAGAATATGGGGCATTTTCCAAATTCAACAGGTTTACTGAGTCGGTTTTAGGTATTTCAACCTTCGAAGGCATTAGAGAATACGCTGAAAAAGGGTATGGTGACATTAAAGGGTCTAATCCCTCTTCTGAGGAGAGCGAAGAAAAGAATGAGCTTGCTGAAGAGGAGAGAATGAAGAGAGACAGGGAATTACTTAAAGTGAGGGAGGATCTCAAAATTAATTCGAATGAGCCTCCTACCAATCCCCCGAAACTATCTGATTATTAATCATGGAAGAAATATTCGACAAAATTTTAGCACCCTATATGTCCTCGCTGCCTGAATTTACAATCGCGGTAATGGGTATAGTTGGGACACTTGCGTTTTTCGCGCCAGAAGATAGTAAGTTAAGTAGATTACTTAACAAAATCACTGGAAGATTATCAAAATTTAAAGATTACTTACTTAAAAAACTTAAAAAATGAAAAAATTAATGCCCCTGCTATTGCCAATATTTGTTATATCCTGTTTTTGTAAAGCAGCTATCGTCACCTTTACAGGTGGGACGGCAAACTTAGAATCAGGTGGCACTATCATCACAACTACAACTTCTCAAAATTATGGGGTCATTAGCTACCAAGAACAGTCTGTTATTCTTGAATATGTTTCACCCACCGAAGATTGGAGTTTTCAGACTGTAGGTGATTATTATGATGTGGGGAATGATGTCATTCACGGTCATTGGACTGCAATCTCTGCTATAGAGATCTCTCTTCAAAACAACAACCCTTTTGATTTACAGTATTTTCAAATAACTTCGAATACTTCTGTTGGTGGGCAACCAGCTACAAATGAAGAGAATATTGGAATTCAAGGTTACTTAAATGGTTCTCCTGTTACGGAGATATACGCTTTACCCAGCGTAGATTGGGGTGCAGCAAGCACTAGAGATGTTTTCTTACCCAGCTCTTTTGATAACGTCGATAAAGTAGTTATCTTTGATAGGGGTGCATCAGCAACTCACACTGGTAATTCAAGTTGCCCTGAGTGTGGTAATTCAGGTTTTTGTTTCGGAATGGACAATTTTGTGTTTGATGAAGCTGTTCCTAATTCTCTTGTTCAAGGTAATGGCACTACATTACCAGTAGTGCCAGAAGCTAATTCTTTACTATTTTTAACTGTAGCTTTACTACCTCTATTCAGAAGGAAGCGCTAATTATTGATTGTAAACTTCGCGCTCTAACTTCCTATAACGAGCGTCTGAATGCCAAACTTCGTCAGTCTGGGGAGTGTAAACTCCTTCCTCAGTCTGAATCGGCTGACCCGCCTTCAGATTCAAGGAAGACGGCTGATATATGTTTAAACTGCTTGTTTTCGGTGAGGAGCTGCCCCCGCAAGAAGTCAGCGCGATCACTGGACTCATTGTCGCCAATATCACGTAGATTTTCAATTTCTTCGATAAGTTCATATTTTCTTTTGTTATGTTTCTCTGTAATTTCAGAGAATGCGAGTTTATTTCTCAACTTGAGGTATAACTCCACGCTTTTCAATACAGATTTAATTAGAGATACCATTACTTTATTATATACACTCTAAGACTTGTTTCCAATCCATTTCTCCAATCACAGATGTCAGCTTTGTGATGTCTGCTTGGGTAAATTTTTGATACTTGCCCTTAAGTTTTGTAGGCATCGCTATCTGCTTGACCTTTGCCCCAGAGTTTTCTGCCATTTTATCTGCAATTTCTTTAAAAGAAACAGAGTTGCCAGTCCCAACATTAAAAACCCCATTAGTATCATGATGAAGCATCCTATAATGAACTTCACAAACATCTTCCACATGCACGAAGTCTCTGCTTGCTTTTGTCCTAAATACTTTGATCTCGCCATCTTCTTGAATTTGTTTAATGAATTTCGTTATCGGACTTGCCTGATCTCCTTTATGTTCCTCATGTGGGCCATATACATTAAAATAGCGAAATCCTTGATAGGGATGATCTTCGTTTAAAAGCCAGTTGTCAAACATATATTTGCTGTAAGCATAAGGGTTTAGTGGAGTGCAGAAATGATCCTCTTCAAACGTTTCTGCTGCGCCATAGACGGAAGCACTACTGGAATATTGAAACTTGATGCCCATATTCGCACATAATTGATAAAGTGTGCCAGAGAATATAAAATTCTCATTTAAAATCTTTTTTAAATCAGTCTCCGTAGTGCTAGAGTTAGCTCCAAGATGAATGACAGCATCAATACCATTCAAAGGAGGCAAACTACCACCAAACTTAATATCGTAAGGAACGACCTCTATTCCTCTTTTCTCAAGATAAGGGCAGAGATTTTTGCCAATAAATCCTTCGCTACCAGTAACTAATACCCTTTTCATAAAGGTATTATATTAAAGTTCGCCTTCGTCCTCTACAATTTCTTTTACTGATTCTAAGAATGGATAGCCATTCAATAAATCTTGATGCTCTGCGAAAGACTCGTCATCCCAACACCACTGAGAAAACTTTTCGTCCTCATCCCAAGCAATGACCTCTTCTGAAGCCATTGAACTTACAGGTTTTTTAGACCAAAATTTACAACTCCAGTAACGAGGAGTAGTTTTATCTTTAGCTGTATCGCACTTGTGTCGAGCACGGAAATTACGGCGACGATCTGGGTCATCACGCTTGATTTCCATGTTAGGGTCACCAAATTTAACCATGATGACATTACCAGTCTCTGGGTTTTTTACATAAACGCCAAACTTCTTTTTGCCGTCTTTTAATCGGAAGGGCTTATTTAAAGTTTTTTTTTCAGCGTCTGAATACTCAAGATCTTCGATGTCTTGGTCAGACTCCTCTAAAGCATCGATTTTTTGAAGATCTAAGCGAGCGCAAGCGAAATCAAGCTCGTCAAAATCAACAAAAGCGCTGTTTGGATCTTCCATATAATAATCTTCAGATCCTTTGGCGACATCTTGATCTGCTGCGCGGTAAGACTTCTTGACTTTACCTCCGCGCACCATCTTCAGGAACATATTAACCCTAGCCATCGCCCACTGACCTCTGGTCTTGCCGGGCCTATGGCTAGAGCTGAATGCCCCCGAACCTCGACGGTATATTTTTTTAAGTTGTGTAAGCGAAACTTTTTTAGAATACTTCTCGTTATGCTCCTTAACTTTGTTTTTTAGAGCAGTAACAACTTTCTCTGAGAAGTTAATCTTCTTTCCATCTTTACCCGCACTGCCTTTTTTGTTCTTACTAGAACCTTTTTTACGCTCACTAGGCTTTGATGGAGTTTGCGCTCCACTTTTAGGTCCAGATCGCTTGGCAGCTTGAGACTCAAGAAATTCCTTAGCTTCTTTAGAAAAATCGTATTCCATCAAAGGATGTTACACTTATTTTTTAAAAACTTCATTGTAACTTTGAAGTTTTTCTTCATCAGTCATTTTACTAAGCTTTTGGTCAACCTCTTGGTTTACTAAGGTAGAAACAATTTCAATCAACTCGGCAAAAGTCAAATTACTTGTAATATGATTTACGAAGGCTTCGCGAAGCTCTTGCTCTTGCTCTGGAGACATTATTTCTGTAGGGCTTTGCTTTTATAGATGCGTAGATCGGGCTGATTATCCTTCTCTTTGAATTTATTCTTGAAAATAACGATTTCTGTCTTTTCATCTTTCACCGACAGGCTTCCAGAATAAAAAGGCTTATCGTCACCTTTACGCCACAAAGCCCCGATTTCACGTTCTGACCAGTCATCATTAGTCTGGGTAGAATCTTGCGGTCTACTCAGATAGATCCGAAGATCAGGTTGGGCATCCTTCTCCTTAAACTTATTCTGAAAAATAACAATTTCGGTAGTAGAACCAGAAACGGTAAAGTTACCAGAATAAAATGGCTTTTCGCCACCTTTGCGCCAAAGAGCACCAACTTCTCGGTCACTCCATTCACTATTTTTTTTATTTTCTTCCATGAGTCTTTAAGTAATCTTTGATTAGATGTTTTTTATCGTGAGGGAGCTTAGTATAGCGCTGTTTAACGCGCTTGTAAACCCTTTTCATGATCGGATCAGCTTGAAAATTAAGCAAACCTCTCAAATATCTTGAAGTAGACCCACTCATTACTTACTAAACGAAACCCTATCAAGGCTAGTTTTAGCAAAACGACGAATTAAGCCATTATTTCGGTCGAATACCTGAATATAGTTTCCAGTTTCTCCACGGAACTGAGCGTTCAAAGTCTCTCCTTGAGTGGTCTGAAGACCAAAGAAACGACCACGAGTTCCACGAATAAGACTTAAGGCAGTTTTCTGCTTTCGATTTAATTTCATAACACGTTATTCTAAGTGCAATTGGGGATTTATCAACTAAAAAGTATAACAATTGGTAGCAATCAATCGTCTTCACCGCAAAAAATAGGGTCAGCATCTGCTTCAACATCAAAAGGGGTGTCCACAAATTCGCAATGAAAAACCCTTGTATATCCGTCCCCCTCCATATTGCCTCCACAGTTAGGGCAACAGAAAAATATTTGTTGTTCGTTCATACATTAATTTTGTTCAGGTTTATTTCTGAGCAATTTTCCGTGATTTTTTCGCAAATGAACTTGTTAATATGAGTTTCAAATCGTTCTTCAAAATCAACTAGATTTTTACAGGAGCGAGCGAAATTCTTCAAAAAGCTCAAGGTAAATATAACTTCTATTTTATTTAAGCGAAGATCATCATTAATTTTTTGAAGCTTGTTATAGAGGATTCTAAAAATATCCTTCTTTTTAATCTGCTGCAATAATACATTACAATCAACCAGAGATAATAATTCTTTAAAAATAGACGAGGTTGGAGATTCTTTGTCGGAATTAAAGCCCATTGATGAAGTATTTTCTACTCCGCTAGTCACAAAAATTTTGACGTTGGAAAAGTCAGCGATATCTCCATTGGACATTTGCAACTTTCCGTCCTTTAGTATTTGAGCAAATAGACTCTTAACAGACAGGTGTAACTTATGGAAATCGTCAATAATAATGACGCTATTAGGATGTATATTGATCTTCTCGCATAAAGAAGTGTTGTTCATGATTTCTGGCAAGATTTTAAACTTAGCGAACTCATCTGAGAAATGAACTCCACTATAATTTAAGACATTCACCCCACTCTTTTCCAGAGAATCCTTTAAGGTAGAGCAGAAAAAACTTTTGCCCGTAGACTCTTCACCAGTGATGCAGTAAATGCTTGGAACTGAACTTTTTTTATGTATACCGTAACTTGAAAGTGATATTGATTCAATAAGAGAATCGATGATTTTATCATTACCCACAAACTTTTCTTTTAAGCTGTCAGACAGATCTGATAAAATATTTGACTTCCTTAAGGGATTTTCCTTTTTAGAGAAAAATTCTTTTAAGTGTTTTACTGTAACATCCGGTAACTCTTCTTCTTTTTCGTTTGTCCAAGAAGTCAACTGATCTGTGACAAAAGAAAGAATAGAATCTTCAGAATCAAGGTCAATATTTTTTTCTTTTATATTCTCTTTAATTTGTTTAAAAGAGGAGTCTTGGCCCCAATGAGAAACTTTTGCTTGTGCGCCACAATGATCTATAACATCAATAGCTTTATCTGGATAAAACTTATTCGGAAGATATTTCTCACAAAAGTTAATGACATTGTTTATGAAGTTGTCTGTATAACGGACACAATGAAACTCTTCATAATATGAAGCAATAACGGGTAATATCTCTTGCATCTGGAACTTAGAAGGCTCCTTGATGATTACCCTTTCAAAGCGACGATCTAGAGCAGTATCTTTTTTAATTGTATTAGTATATTCATTAATTGTAGTCGCCCCGATACAACTTATAGTGCCTCTTGCTAATTCTGGCTTGAGTATATTTGAGGCTTCCAAAGAGTTCTCAGTTGTTCCTCCCGCTCCCACCAAAGTATGGATTTCGTCTATAAAGAGAATGATATTATCATACTTTTTAACCTCATTGACAAACTTCTCCAACCTCTCTTCAAACTGCCCCCTGTATTGAGTTCCAGCAACCATGCTAGACAAACTCAAGGAGTAAATAACCTTATTGGCTATAAGCTCTGGAGCCTCCTCATTAACAATATTAGACGCTAGCCCCTCGATCAAAGAGGTTTTACCCGTTCCCGCTGGCCCCACTAAAATCGCATTGGGCTTTTTCTTCCTACAGAGGATGGTGGCTATCTCTGATATTTTATCATCAAAGTCCACAACCTTATCGAACTCGTCGCGGGAGGCTTTTAGGTTTAAATTTTCCGCGAATTGATCTAGGATTTTATTTTCGTCAAACATCCCGATCCAGTTTCCCATAGGTAGATCAAAATCATTGTTTTCGGAATTAAATTCTATTTCCACCTCTTCTTCATCTTTTACGAAAAAAGAAATGTCATTAATTAGTTCATTGCGATCATCTACGTCGAAAACTTCTTCTAAAGCCTTCGGAGTGTATTCATCGCTTAACATACACAAAAGCATTGACTCTGTGCTAATATAATCTAACCCAAAAAGCTGTTTTTGGATAAACTCAGAATGATCAATAAGCTGAGATAATTTTTTTGAATACTGCCTAGAAATCTCCTTATTTGGATTTTTCTTTTCAATAACACGTTGCGAAGCTATATTAAGTGCTTTGATGCTATCATATCTACCTAAAATAGTTTCACATGACAAACTTAGGTTGTCCATGAAACAGGAGAAGAAAATATCTAAATCAACTTTATTCCTGCCAAGATGTTCAGTTAAGTCTTGGGATTTTTTTAATATAGAAGCTAGTTGAGGAGTGAAGGGCAAATCGTTCATTTCTTCTTGAGATCCATTAATTTCATCATAATCTTGGTATCTACGACCCTTGCTGAGTCTACGAAATTACTACCACGACCCTTGCTTGCGTTCAAGATTAAAATACAGTCTTTTGAAACCTTGTATTGATCAAGGAAATCAGAAAGAGTCTCAGACCTTGAATTATCCATCATTAGAAAGCTGGCTGAAGCAGTATTATCTGAACCTTCGATAAGCATATATTTGTTGCCGTTTTGAGATATCCTTGTAAAGAAATCTTTAACTTGGCAAACAGTTTTGAACTTAGAGTTCTCTGGAATCTCATCCAAATCTTTCAGAGAATTCATTGAGCCAAACTCGTCCTCAAAGCAGTCCTTCAAGTCAAAAGAATAACTGTAGCCCAATAAACTATTTTCATACCACCAATTAGAAAACTTGCGATATGGTTTATTCTTGTCAAAAATTTCTTTATAGCTCTTAAACTTCTTTTTAAAAGTCTCAAACCTAGACTCCTTCATTATAGGGCGACCATCATCAGCGATAGCCTTAGCCTCAATGACTTTAGATATTGCATGTAAAATATCATCACCGAACCTGTCTTTAAAAAGAATAAAATTCCTCTTTTCTCTATCAGTCAAGATATTGAATGCTTGAGCTTCTAGAACCAAACGACTCCTTTTCTCTGTGGTTTCCCCCATAGCTCCAGCTTGAATTAACGCAACTAGAACAGAAATATTAATACCACAGCTTTTCGCAGCGGAAAAAACATCATACTTACTCGAAAAGCCATCAGAACCCTTAAAGTTTATAAGACCCTCAATCGATTTCGCTGAAATACCTTTAATGCTATTTAAGCCATATCTAATGTTGTCCCCTTCAATCGAAAAATTCATTTTTGATTTAAATAAGTTTGGGGGCAGTAGTTTGATGCCGAAATGATCTAATTCTTGGTGGACAGAGGCGACAACTGCCAAGGGATCTGGATCAAACTCTGAAGATTCAAGGACAGACAAAAAGAACTCTCTAGGATACTTATACTTTAGATAAACCGTCTTAGCTGCCAACTCAGCATAAGCAAAACTGTGAGACTTGTTGAAAGAGTAATCTGCTGAAGCTTGGAGAGCACTCCAATAGAAGTCACTAATCTGAGAGTCTAATCCTAAATCTTCTGCTGCCTGATAAATCCTATCTCTCCACTTGGGCATCTCGTCAGCTTTCTTTTTGCCAACAATGCGACGAAGAGTTTCTGCCTCTTCTAGGGTCAAACCGAAAACTTTATTAGCAATCTGCATCAACTGCTCTTGATACAAAATAACATTTTTAGACCAAGATAGGATTTCGTCTAGTTCTTTATGAAGGTCGCTTGATTGGGGGGCTTGTTTTTGTCGAATGTATTCGTCAACAAATTGTAAAGCACCCGGTCTAGCAAGAGCTACAACATCAGAAAGTTCATTTAAATTATCTGGCTTAACGTCTTGGCACACTCTAAAGTTTGTGCTAGCAGAAATCTGGAATAAGCCTTCTGGATGATTGTAATCCTGAAGCTTCTCGTATATGAATCCATCATTAGGGTCAACGTCATCTATATTGATTCCAATCTTGTCGCAAGTCCTATGAGCAATAGTTAGAGTTCTTAGGCCAAGAATATCGAACTTAACCATAAGGTCAGCGACATCATGCATATTGTAGCCTGTTATAAGGTCTCCATCTTTAGTTTTTTGTAGAGGAACAACATCTCCTATTGATTGGGAGCAAATGGCGATACCAGATGGATGAACTCCCGTGTTTTTAATTAAATTTTCTATCTTCTTCGCGTTGGTGAAAGTCTTATTGTGTTTCTTAGCCCAATTATCAAACTTTTCATTCTCTTCTCTCGCGTTCTCTAAAGAAGACACTTTGCCATGAAGCTTCGGAATCATATCGCTGACTACATTCGCCTGATCCTCCTTAGCTTCATCAAAATACTTGGTCGCTTCTCTAATACAAAGTTTAGAGCTAAAAGTATTGAAAGTTAGAATCTTCGCCGTCCTGCCTTCATGTTTTTCTTCGATGTATTGAATAACTTTCTGCCTTTGCTCATAACTAATATCTGAATCAACATCAGGTAGAAGGCTACCAACAAGAAACTCTTTATCCCTCTTGTCGTAAACTTTTTTAGCTCGACTCTTCGAAACAAAACGCTCAAAGAACAAGTTGTGAGGGATGGGGTCAATATTGGTTACCCCAAGCAAATATAAAACTAAAGACCCAGCAGCGGAGCCACGACCCGCTCCAGTAGGAATATTGTTTTCATGGCAGAAGTTTAGAACATCCCAGTTTAATAAAATATAATCTGTAAACCCAAGTTCTTCGAAAGTCTCTAGTTCTTGTTTGGCGCGATCAAAATATTCTTTTTTATTGTCATGCTTGGTGATGCCCTTGTCCCGCAAACCTTTACGGGTAAGCTCATACATAATCTCTTTGGTTGAGCTTTCTTTATCAAGACCAATGCTGTTTAAAACAGCTTCGCTAACCGAAGTTTTTGGCAGCTCCACACCAAGTGGCTCACAATCATCGTAAACAGAAAAGTCTTCAAACATTACAAATTCATTTCTTTTTTAAGTGCAGAAAAAACCTTAAAGCACATCTTATTATCATACAGGGCATCATGTAATTTATCTTCCTCAAACTCAATGCCGAAGAATTTAAGTAGCTGGTTTTGAGAGACTCTTGCCTTGAGGGATCGGTCATGGATTATCTTATACTGCCAACTCAATAAATCTTTCTTGGGCTTGTCGAGATCTTCTCTGTAAGCCTTACCGAAAGCTCTAGTATCGTAAATTCGATTAAGATAT
>Ga0181409_1000418_pt1 | contig 17099 bp, 19 predicted proteins | sample 32SPOviralmetaG_FD_130138 | JGI IMG/M metagenome (GOLD analysis project Ga0181409, IMG submission 130138) | Marine viral communities from the oligotrophic San Pedro Time Series (SPOT) site, San Pedro Channel, CA, USA - 32 SPOT_SRF_2012-05-30 | ecosystem: Environmental > Aquatic > Marine > Strait... | reverse complement strand
GGTGTATTTAAATCTATAGATCTTCTTAATAACAATAATAAAGATGGCTTAATGGAAATTGAAAAGTTTCAAAAAGAATTAAGTTCTTTAAAGCCTAATTTGGTTGAAATATCTAAAAAGCTACAAATTGAATGGAAAGATATTGATAGTAATATGGGCAAACACGAACAAGAAAAATCTAATCTTATTAGTTCATTTCCAGATGAAATTAAATTTCTTTATGATGAATTAAAATCTCAAGGAGTTGAAATAATTGCTGCTTACAAAAATGATGCCCAGTGTGGTTGCTGCGGTGTAAGTCTTACATCTAGTGAAATGGATAGTATTCAAGAATCTAAATTTCAACAATGTCCATACTGTCAAGGTGTTTTAATTTAATGTATCAAATTTACTGCGATGGTGCTTCAAGATCTAATCCTGGAGAGTCATCAGTTGGGATATCAATCTCAAAAGATAATGAAGAAATAGATACTATTAAAAAAAGAATAGGCATCGCTACAAACAATGTTGCTGAGTATTTAGGCTTGATTGAAGCATTGCAATATTGTATTGAAAATAACATAATGGAAGTTGTTATATATTTAGATTCCTTATTGGTCGTTAATCAAGTTAATTTAGAATACAAAGTTAAATCAAAAAAACTTCAAGAATATTACAATCTAGCTATCGATTTAATAAATCAAATAAATAATATAGAAATTAATCATGTCCGAAGAGAATTTAATAAACGTGCAGATCAGCTAGCAAATCAGGCATTAGATGAACTATGATCGTCTGGACTTCAACTATTTCAATTTTTTTATTTAGATATATATTTAAGGATTTTAAAGCTGACTTAAGATACATAATCTTAGGAAGCTTTTTCCCAATCTTATTAGATAGATCTTTGTTTTTAATGAATTTAAACAATAATCCAATATCGATTGGCCACAGCCTATTTGTAACAATTGGATTATTATTTACGCTTATGATTGTTACGAAAAGAAATAGTAACTTAAGAAACAAATCATTACTTATTTCTATAGGCTCTTTTTTTTATTTAGCTTTAAGTTTTACTTGGCTAAATCAAGAGATATTTCTATACCCAATCTTTACAGGAACAGATGACCTCTTTGAAGTTCCTGTATTTATCAAGATTATTTTAAATTTTATTGGGTTAGGTTACTTTATTAATAAAATAAAAAATTTAGACCAACTTAAGTATTTTTTAAAAGAGGGAAAGTTTATTTAGATGAATAAAACATATTTATTGCAACTAAAACTAAGAAACTACCAAATGCAATATTTAATGCATCCCTGGGTATATTAAAAACAAAATTTGCTCCAACAACAGAACCTACGACTCCAAATAACCCAACAGTAATACCAATTTTAAGTAGTTCTGTATTTGTACGTATTTTTGTAACAGCAGCAGTAAGTGCAGTTGGAACTGTTGTTATCAATGAAATTCCCTGTGCAACAATTTGTTCAAAACCACCAAAAAATATTAAGAGCGGAATTCTAATAATCCCACCACCAATACCTAAAAGTCCTGATCCAATTCCAGATATAAAACCAACTGAAAAATATAAAATGAAATTATTTTCATAGATTGAAACAATTGATGAAGAAAATATCATTCTATAAGCAGACGCAATAAGAAGTAATGAAAAAATTTTTTTTAATAATTTTGTATCAATTTTATTTGTAAACTTGCTTCCTGCATATCCACCAATTATTCCACCAATAATAATTACTAATATTTCTAATAAAAGATTATTATCTCCACTAAAACCTTTTAATAAATAAGTAATACTACTGGCACTAGCAACAAAAACAACGGCTAAGGAAGATACACCGGTATTAATCTTAAATTCAGATTTTGTAAGATAGGTCAGTAAAGGTACAAAAACAACTCCACCACCAATACCTAAAATGCCAGACAGCAGTCCTCCTATAGTTCCTATGGCAAGGTAAATAAACAAATTACTTTCTTAATTTTGGCAATAGTTCTTTACCAAGTAATTTAATTGTTTCTTCTTGGTTTATTGAAGATATTTGAATGGTAACAATATCTGAATCAAAGTCATCTACAAGGGGACTATAGATATTAACTAAATCCTCAATTGTTGCCGCTTTGGAGAATTTACCCATAATTTCTTCTTTTGGGAAACTGTCAGCTTCAATTCGAAGAGCTTCAGGATCTAGTTGTTGCAATCTACTAGGAGCCCTAAGTCCTCTCCAAGACCTTAGTGCTGTCCATGCATCATCATCATTATCTGCAAACATAGTCCATCTGTAAGTATGTACTGACATATCTTCTTTTTTTAATTCAGCAGTTTTCTCTTTTGCAGGATCAATCACCCTTTCATAAGAGTCTTTAGGGTCTTTAACACTAATCATTAAGCCATCTGCAAATTCTGCTGCTACCTTTGCAGACTTAGGACCTCCTGCAGCAAGCCATATAGGAATATTTTTTAAAGGAGGGGAGTACAGTTTAGCTTTTTCAGTTTTGTAATAATCACCATTGTAGGTTAATTTTTCACCATTCAGTAAACGTCTGATAATAGTGAGAGATTCAATTAATCTATTTTTACGTTCTTCATATTTTGGAAAAGTATATCCAAGAGGTCCTTCATTTATATTTTCACCTGTTCCTACTCCTAAATGAAAAGTTGATTTTGTTAGTCTGTCTACGGTTGCAGCTGCTTGAGCTACTACTCCAGGATGCATTCTCCACAAAGGTGTAGTTACACCAGTACCTAGATCAAGGCTTGGAATATGATTTGCTAATGCACCTAAAGTTGACCAAGTAAAATTTGAAGCTGAGTAATCATCAACCCAGGGATGAAAATGTTCAGATATTGTTAACATATCAAATCCAGAATCTCTAGCAATTTCTGCATGTTTAATTAAGTCTTCCGGTTGCCATTGTTCCGAGCCTAAGAAGTATGAAAATTTTGTCATTGAATTATATTAGTTTACTTTATTATTTAGGTGGGTGCCCCATAAAGAGGCACCCGAGTTTTTGTGAAACTATAAGCCGGATTCTGTATACGAAAAAACGTATGATAATCATCCATCTTGTGTATTTGTTACCAAATACATCTTGCTACTTACCCGCAATTGTTAACCGAGCAGGCTAATTGCTTCTTAGTATTGCTCCAAGAGGGGTTTACAAGCTAATTTGATTACTCAAACTACTGGTGGTCTCTTACACCACCTTTTCACCCTTACTTATTTTCATAAGCGGTTTGTTTTCTGTTGCACTATCCGTCAATTACTTGCCTGGGAGTTACCCAGCTCTTTGCTCTGTGGAGTCCGGACTTTCCTCGATAAATCGCGATTATCCGTTTCACATTTTAAGTTTACATAGTAAATTTATTCATTTGAATAAGAAATTATTATTTCTTGGAGGTTTTCTAAAGATAGGGGACCTATAAACTTTTTGATGATCTGATTATTTAATAATACATGTGTCTCAGGTACTCCAAATACACCAGAATAAATTGCCATCTTGCTTTTTGGGTCAGTTACATAATTTATATCACCTCTTCCATACTGATTAATAAAATCAATAGCATTTTCCTTTGAGTCTTGAAATGATACGAAATAAACTTGGTTTTCAAATCCCTTGGTTTGAGATAGCTGAATTAAGTACTGGTGTTCTTCTATACATTCCAAGCACCATGATGCCCAATAATTAATTATTGTGTAATTACTAGAATTTATATTAATAATTTCACTTGTTTCAAGATTTTCTAGATTATTTAAAATTTTTTTATCAATTTCAATAATATTTGTTGTTGCAATAGAACTACAAGATATAAAGACTAAAAATGATATAAGAAGTTTAATTTTCATAAATTACAAGTATTTCATTAATTATTTTTAAATCATCTTCAGGTAGTGAAGGGTTGCTTTTTAAAGATTCTAATATTTTGATTCCTTCACTCCTAGTATCTGGATTTTGAACATATATAATTCCTTTATAAGTACTTCCTAAAATTGATCTAGGAGATAATCTCACAGCTTCATTTATGTAACTCATTGAGGTTAACTCATCCCCAGACTCATATACCATCCATCCTATCTGTGCAAGTGAGTAACTTTTCAAATCTATGTCGTTGGTATTTTCAGCAACATACATAAAATGAATTAAAGCATTGGAGTAGTCGTAAGATTCAAAATACCTATTAGCTAGAGCAATTCTCATAGGTAAAATATCAGGATTTAATTTAATTACCTGCTCCATTTCCTCATTAGTTACATTTGACAGATCTGTTGATTGATTGGACGAAATAGAAGAATTGTTATCTAAATTAAAATAAAGGAATAAGGGAAAGATTAAAATAAAGACTGCTGAATAAAACCATTTATTTTTTAACATATAGTTTCCTTATAAAAAATGATATGAAAATTAGTACTATAGATATTGGCACAATCAATATTTCAGTATTATTAGTTATTGGATTTGTTATTATTCTTTCTCCGTAGCGCTCGACCCAGAATGCATTTATTTCACTATCTGTTAATCCGTTGTCTATTTGCTCTTTTAAAATTGATTTCATATCATCTGCATACTCTGATGGGGAATCATATATAGTTTCACCCTGACATACAGGGCATAGTAAAATTTTACTCCAATTTTCTAATCTTGATTCGCTACTTGGAGATATTAATGGCATTGAAATAATGATTACTATCAGAACGAAAGTTATATATCTAGACTTCATTTTTTCTTAATCTTGGGATGAATGAAAGACTTGTTATAAATAGACCTATCCACATAATTAAAACCCCGTAATTGTTTCTAACTATTAACTTGTAACTATCTTCATTAATGAACTTAACAGTTATATAAATATCATTAATTATTGATCTAAATACCGCAGGTGAACTGATTGCTTGTTGAGATGAATTTTTAAATATATTTAAAGAAGTATATTTTGTTTGTTTGGAATTTGAAATTGGTAATTTAAGTACATTTTTTTCAGGGAGACTTTCCTCAATTGTGTCGTATACAAAATAAGTTTCATTATTAAAATTAAACTCTTGAAAAGAATTCAACTCCTTTTCAGTAGAGAAGCTTTGACTAACATTTAGAATTATTCCAAGTGCAAAGATACCTATGCCTAGATGAGCAATTTGCCCAGTCCAATAGGAGCTATTTCCCTTAGGACCCCTAAAATTCTTAAAAAAATTGCTTACAGTAGTAAAAATTAATAAAAAAGAAAATGAAACTGTAATGATTAGAATATATGAATTATTTAATAGAACCAGGGTAAAAATAGTTACTATTAGTGCAATGTTAATTAAAATTACATTATCGCTCAGCCATTTTTGAATATTTAAATTTTTGATTGATAGTTTCACAGAAAAAATCATTAGACCTAAAAGAATCAACAATAGGGGACCTACAAGAATATCATAATAGGATCTTCCAACAGTAATTTGTCTACTATAAAGAGTTTCGTAAATTAGTGGAAATATAGTTCCAATAAAAATTACAAGTGCAGATGAAAATAGGAAAATATTGTTGTAAACAAAAAATCCTGATTTCCCAAACCAGTTTTCAATTTTTTTTGATTTTGAAAAGTATTCAATATTTTTTGATCCTATTGCAATGAAAATTAGCCCAAATAAAAGCATTCCAAATAGAAGATAGGTTCCAATATTTCCATTAGAGAATGCGTGAACAGATATAAGCACCCCTGAACGCGTAATAAAAGTTCCAAATAATGTAGATAGAAACATTAACCCGACAAGAATGTAATTCCAATTCAACAGAGTATTCTGTGTTTTTTGAATTTTAGCTGAATGTAAAAATGCTGTAGCTAGTAACCAGGGGATAAATGATACATTTTCAACTGGATCCCAGGCCCAATAACCTCCCCATCCAAGAACCTCATAAGACCATGCTGCACCAAGAGTTATTCCAATAGTTAAAAATAACCACGGTATATAGGTAGTTTTTTCAGCAACTTCAATCCACGAATTTGAATCCTTTTTTTTTGAATAAAGCCTACTTGTAGCAGCAACAAATGGCATTGTCATACCGACATAGCCTATATAAAGCATTGGAGGATGAATAGCCATCAGGGGATGATTTTGCAATAGTGGATTAGGCCCACGACCAATATCACTTTTTACTAAATCTGCAAAAGGTAAAATAGTTGAATTACTACAACCGATAGAAGCAAGCTCTACACATCCAGCAAATGGTGATGAACTAAAAACCGTATATCCAACAAAAAAAATCATAATTAGTGTAAAAATTTTAATATCAACATTGGACGTAGGGTCTTTGTAATACTTTAAATAAAAAAACATAAATAAACTTAAACAAAGATTCCACAGCAATATAGAACCATCTAATGATCCCCAGAGGGAAGCAAATTTATATAAAGGGGGAGTAGATTTTGCAGAATAATTAGCAATATAATATAGAGAAAAGTCATTTAAAAATAAACCAATTTCAAGTAAGCAAAATAAGAAAACCTGTATAAAGAGGTTAATTCTTACAAGTATTTCTGTGTAAATATTTTTTTTATTAAAAAATAAAAATAACAATAAACCTAAACTAATCCAACTAAAAATAATTCCAGTGTTGTAAATCATTTTGAATAATTTTTAACATCATATGTTTCACCATCACTTGAAACATACTCGTTATCATGTTTAACCAACATATCATCTGCAACAAATGTATTATTCTCAAATACACCATCAAGAATTACTCCCATGTTTTCTTGAAATAACTCTGGGATAAATCCGTCAAAAACTATCTCTATTTCTTTATTACCATCTGTTATTGTAAAAACTGTAAATCCATCATTTTGAGTAACGGAATCTTCTACAACAAAACCACCTAATTTAATTCTTTCATTTGTTGTTATTTCTATATCTTGCGTTTCTGACGTAGTGTAATAATAAATTGTATTTTTTGATGCAATTACAGTGCTAGCGTAAATAATAAGTCCAATGCCCAAAAGGACAATAATAAAATTTTTTTTCACTCTATTTAAATTTTAGCTCTTGATTTAGGATTTAAATAGTCGTTCCACAATATATCGTTAGATTTTCGGAATCTTTTTGAAAGAAATACATGAACAAGTGTAACTAACAAAACACTAATTAAAAGAGTTACAAGGATGTCAGTTGACATTGGAGCATCACCCGATGCAACAGTTTCTTGACTTAAGATACTTGCTTGCTGATGTACAGATCGCCACCAAATTACACTAAAATGTAATATCGGAATCTGAATTACACCAAAAATACCAATAAAGGATGAATTTTTTGCTGTTTTAGCCAAATCTTTATTAAATTGTCTAGAAGCAATATATCCTAAATATACCAGTAAAAGAATAGCTGTTAAGTTGAGTCTTGCATCACCCCAAACCCACCATGTTCCCCAAGTTTGTTTTCCCCAATAAGAACCTGCTAATAATGTAACAATAGTAAAAATAACTCCAGATTTTGCATTTGCTACTGCTAACGAGTCATATTTTTGCTTTTTAGTAAAAAAGTACAAAACTGAATAAAGAAAAGTAAGCGTGTAGCCCAGATAGGCAACCCAAACTGTAGGTACATGAATATATAAAAGTTTTGAATAGACACCTTGGGTAACGTCATAGGGTCCGAAGAAAGAAACAGCAATCCATACTGCTAAAGGTCCATAAAGCATCATCTTGTACTCCTTAAATAAAAATTAGTAAAAGCATAAATTACCAAAGTTATACCTAAATACATCAATAAGTAAATATTACTTATTTCTTGATTTACACCTAACCAAAGTGGTGCGATTAAAATTGCAAAACCAATATATATTGGAACGATTATTGTAAATTGAACGAAACGATTACTAAAACTTGTAAATACTTGAAAAAAAAGATTAATCATTATTGCATTTATACAAAAAAACAACACAGATAAACATATATAAAACACAGAAGAATTTAACGATGTATTTGTAAATCCAGAAAATAATATTAGTAAAAGAACAATTTGCGGATAAAATATTCCAAGTTCTGCAATGGTTTTGCTATAAAAATAATCAGTTTTCTGTATTGAGCCAAAATTTAACTCTTTTACTAACCTTTGTTCATCTAAAGGATTCCTTATTGAAAAAAGTGTCGTAAATAATATTAGGAACAAAAGCTCTACTATCAAAAATAAATTATCGTCAACACGAAATCTATTTTCTGAGAGAATTGGAAAAACTATTATTAAAACAGACATCGTTGGAGTAATTAAAAATAAAGAAGTGTTGTTTCTTAATTCCAGACTTGCTTCTTTTTGTATAATGTATTTTCTAATCATTTAAATCAAGAGTTCTATCAATGGTTGTAAGGGCAAAAATACTTTCTTGGCTAGATAGAATTGAAGATTTTTTTTCAGATTCTCTTTTTTTAAGTAATTCTAATAAAAGTTGAATTCCATCCTCATCTAAATAAACTTTGGGTTCGTCTATGCAAAGTACATCGGGATTTTTCAAATCTGCAATTGCTATTTCACTTCTTTTAATCATGCCACTTGAAAAGTCTTCAATTAAGTCTCCTCTGAAATTATCGAGTTTATATTTGTTTAGAATTTTCTTTATTAAACTTTCTTGTATATTTTCTTCGTACAAAAAATAATTTATATTCTCAATTAAAGAAAGTTTTGGAATCAGAGAGGGGATTGACCCTATTTCCATCAATGAATTTTTTTTTCTTTTTATATTTGAATTAAATGTATTGCCAATAAAGTTGTCACTAATACACATCAATAGAGTTGTTTTGCCAGAACCATTTTTACCTATAATTTCATAATTTTTAGATAATTTCAAAGAAATCTTCAAATCACTAATAACAACTTGATTACCGTAACCTAATTGAAGACTGTTTGATTCGAAAAAAGTATTCATATTTCTATTGTATTAGGTTCTTGATTTCTTATAAAACGCAAAACCAGATGAAGTTCGTTGTAATAGGCTACTTCATCATTTTGATCGACATCTGCAACAAATGGAGTTTTATTCTCAATCTTAATTTTTTGATTTGTAATATTTATGTTTAAATCATTTAAGATTTTCATGGTTAATGAATCCTTACTAACAATTAAATTTTCCATTTTTCTGAAATAATTAAATTCATCTAATAACGAGAAGTAATTCATAAATTTTTGAGCCTTTTCAAATTCAAGATTTTTTGAGTAGATATCTATCTCTTTTTTAAGTTTTTTTATAGAAGTACTTAATTCGTTGAAAAATATTTCAATTTGGTCGTTTAATTTTTTTATGTACAAATTTAAATCAAATGTTTCTAAACAAGCACATTGAGTATTTTTTAGTATTGATATGTCACATTTAGTTTTTCTTGAATTATTCTTTTTACAGTTAATCATATTGAATATTTCACTAAGCATAATTTTAAAATTAGTAGCTTTTGAATAGCTTAAAAATGGCCCAATTTTAAATAATGTATTGGGAGTATTTTTTATTTTTGAAATTTCAAAATTCGTTTTATTACTCTTAAGCTTTATCCAATATATGTTTCTCGAAAATTTCCCGCGCCTATTAAATCTTGGATTGTGTTGATTTATTATTCTTTGTTCAACAATTAATGCAGTTAGTTCATTATCAAGTTTTTCAAATACCAATCTATTAGATGCATTTACTATCCGGTTTGATTTAAAAGAACGTGAAAAGCTTAAGTGTGAACTTACTCTGTTTTTTAAATTTTTGGACTTTCCAATATACTGGATTTTTTCTTCTTTTAAGAACAAATAAACACCCGGTGCGGAAGGAATATTTTGAATTTTAAATTTATTTTTCAGGTTTTTGTCAATGCCTGATATGTAGTAATTTAACTCTTTAACGGTCTCCATGTTCCTTATATCTTTTTCTTTAAGTAAATTTTGCAACACTTCATAAGTTGTTAGTACGTCTGCTTTTGCGTTATGTTCATTCTTATTATGAGTTTTATAAAATCTACTTAATGTCTGAAGTTTGTGGTTTTTAATTTTGCCTCTCAGTAATGCCCTTGAAAGTTTAAGAGTATCGAGTCTTTCATTTTGCAATTTTCCAAATTTATTTTTTTCCAAATTCATATTTAAAAAAGATAAATCAAAATTTAAATTATGACCTACAACTACCGTGTTTTTTAGAAAGTTATTAATATTTTCAATTTCATTTTCAATTTTTGGTGAGTCTTTTAAATGCCATTCATATATTCCAGTAAGTTTTGATATAAATAAAGGTAATTCTCTCTCAGGTTTGAATTTAGAATAATATTCGTCAATTATTTTATTATCTATTACTTTAATCATGTAGATTTCAATGACTTCGTTTTTAAAAGCGCTTATCCCGGTTGTTTCTAAATCTAGAACTACTAAAGTAATATCATTAAAAATTTTCAATTATTTTGTTAATTCCCACATGCCGATTGCTGCGGCAGTTGATGCGTTTAATGAATCAACATTATTAGTAGACCTTATATTTAGTGAAATATGCGAAGTATTAAACCAAGCATCTGAAATTCCGTATTGTTCTGCCCCAACCACAAGTGCAAAATTAATATCAGGTTTAAATTCTTCGATGTCGATTTCTCCGTCGGGATCAAGCAATAATATTTGATAATTATTTTTTTCTAAAACAGAAATTAACTCTTGGTTGGTTCCGCTCCAAATATTGGTATTAAAAACATGACCAATAGAAGATCTTATTACATTTGGATTAAATACATCAGTAACTTCATCTGATAAAAATATGTTGTTTATTCCTAGTGACTTAGAAGTTCTAATCATAGTTCCCAGATTTCCTGGTTTTTCAATTTGGTCGGGTATTAAGATTGGTCCACTAACTTTACCAGGAGAATTATGATGACTTGTATTAAACAGTGAGATGATTCCATCGGGACGATCCCTATATGAAATTTCTTTAAAAATTTTTTCAGAAACTTCAACAACACGTATATTTTCAGATATAAATTTATCTACAAGTTCTTCATTATTCCCACCCATAAATAAATTACTACAAATATATAAAGTATCTATATCAAATTTAGAATCTATGAGCTGCTTGTTCTCCCTGTAGCCCTCTGCAATAGATTTCATTTCTGATTTACGATTTCTATTTTTCTTAAGTGATATTAAAAATTTGTATTCAGGATTATTGAATGAGCTTATATGTTTATCTGGAGAATTTTTCATTATGTATTAGTTTTTTTCTTTGAGTCTTACTAGATGTCGTAACATCAACTTTATTTTCTATTCCAGCAGTAATCATTCCTATTACTAGATAATCCTCTGGAATATCTAGTAAATTGTGTACACTTTTTCGATTGGTATTATGAAGGCCCATAAAACCACTTGATAGCTTTTTTTCCTCCAACAGCAACATACAGTTCATCATTGCTGCTCCAGCATCAATAAACCAATAAGGAACATCCCAGTCATTTGAATTTACTGCTTTCGATTTATCATTTCTAGAGTATCGTTTATGGTAAGCGTTTTCATTTAAAACTATAAAAAATAAAGCTATTGAGTTTGATATCCAGGGGTCTTTACCTTGTTCAATAAATTTTTTTTCATTAAATAAATTTGAAATATCCTTAATTGTGTCGTCGTTAAAAACTTGGATAATTTCAATCCCTCTAGAGAATCCTGCAGTTGGAATTTTAATTGTATAACTTGAAATTTTATTTAAAGTTTTTTTATCATAATTTACTTTTTTGTAATTTCTTACTATTTTTCTATTTGATAAAAGAGTTTCCAAATAAGATTCAGGATTATTCATTTTCATTTAGTAAAGAATTTAAAACCATATCACCAACCTCACTTGTACTCATACCCATCTTTCCAGCAGAAAGGGATTCCAAGCTTATAGCTGTTTTTATAATTGCATTCTCAATATGTTGAGAATAATCTTCTTCACCCAATTCCTTAACCATCATTGCTGCTGCACCAATGCAAGCTAGGGGATTAATGACATTTTTATCAGTATATTTTGGGGCAGATCCACCAATAGGTTCGAACATTGATACACCTTCAGGGTTGATATTACCCCCTGCTGCAATTCCCATACCACCTTGAATCATTGCACCAAGATCAGTAATAATATCTCCAAACATATTATCAGTAACAATTACATCGAACCATTCTGGGTTTTTTACCATCCACATGCAAATTGCATCAACATGACCATAATCTGTTTCTATCTCTGGATAGTCTTCTGCTACTTTATAATATATTCTTTCCCAAAGGTCGTGTGCATATGTAAGAACATTTGTTTTGGCACAAAGGGTAACCTTTTTTCTATTATTATTTTTTGCATATTCAAATGCATACTTTATACATCGATGAATAGCAAAATATGTATTGATAGACTCCTGTGTAGCTACCTCATTTACCGTACCATGATGAATGTAACCACCCGCACCAGCATAAAGTCCTTCAGTGTTTTCTCTAACAACAATAAAGTTGATATCTTCGGGTTCTTTATTTGCTAAAGGCGTTTCTACCCCAGGATACAAAACAACTGGTCTTAAATTTATATATTGATCAAATTCCTTTCTTAATTTTAATAAGATTCCTTGTTCAAGTATTCCTGGCTTAACATCGGGGTGTCCTATTGCACCAAGTAAAACTGCATCAGAATTTTTAAATTGTTCAATATCATTTTCTGTAACTAGAGTTTTAGTTTTAATGTATCTATCTCCACCTAAGTCATTATCTGAAAAATGAAACTCTACACCATAATTTTTTTGTGAACCCGTCAGAACTTTAACGGCTTCTCTAACTACTTCTGGCCCTGTACCGTCACCAGCTAATAGTGCTATGTTTAATTTCTTACTCATTTGTTTAACGCATTCAAAAATGACTCAACTGAACCTTGTACCACATCAGTTGATACAGAACGACCTTGTTTCATAAGGTGACCGTCATTAATTATTGTTACAATTTCTGCTGTTGCATCAGATCCTTTGGTTATACTTTCAACTCTGTAGTCAATAAGTGTTGCATTAGATTTAAGTATTTTTTTAACAGCAGTAAAAGCAGCATGAATCATTCCATCTCCAGTCGCTTCTTCAGTTATCTCTTTATTTCCAACTTTAAGTGTCACTTTAGCAGATGCGTATTCATCCTTACTGTTTACTGATACTGATAAAAGTTTTGTATTGCTTTGATTTGTTTCAACCTGACCAACTATTGCCCTTAACTCATTTTCAACTATTTCACCTTTTCTATCCGCTATTTTTTTAAAAGTATTGAATGCATTATCAAAGGCATCGTTATCAAGTTTTATATTTAAATTATCTAATGCATCTTTAAATCCAGCTCTTCCCGAGTGTTTGCCAAGTATAATTTTTGCTTCTTGTCCAACAGAGTCGGGGGACATAATTTCGTATGTTGAGGTATTTCTAAGATATCCATGTTGATGTATTCCTGACTCATGACTAAATGCATTTTTTCCAACTACTGCTTTATTGAATTGAACTGGGTAACCGGTTAATTTAGATACAAGACGTGATGTTTCAAATATTTCAGTAGTCTCCGCTTTTATATCAACTTTAAATTGATCTTGTCTAGTTTTAACAGCCATAATTATTTCTTCTGTAGATGTATTTCCAGCTCTTTCCCCAATTCCATTAATTGCTCCCTCTATCTGTCGAGCACCTGCCGTTATGGCTGTAAGAGAATTAGCAACTGCCAATCCTAAATCGTTATGACAGTGTGTAGAAATAATTACATCTTCATTTCCAGCTTTTACTTGTTCATATACTTGAGTTAAAAGTTCAAGGTAGTCTTGAGGAGTAGCGTAACCAACCGTATCAGGAACATTAATTGTTGTAGCTCCTTCTGCCACAGCAGTTTTTAGTACTTCAATTAAAAATTCTTTGTCGGTCCTAGTTGCATCTTGAGCTGAGAATTCAACATCTTCACAGAGGTTTTTAGCGTATCTAACAGAATCTTTTGTATCCTTAAGAATATCTTCTTTGCTTTTTCTTAGCATATGTTCCATATGGATTTCAGAAGTAGATGTAAATACATGAATCCTTGAATTCTTTGCGACTTTAATTGCTTCCCAGGCTTGTTCAATATCATCAGGGTGACATCTCGCAAGAGACGCTACTGTTGAATTTTTAATATTTTTTGCAATTAAATTTACACCTTCCCAATCACCGGGAGATGACGCAGCAAAACCGGCTTCGATGACATCAACTTTTAATTTTTCTAATTGTTGGGCAATTAAGAGTTTTTCTGATGGGGTTAAAGCTATTCCAGGACTTTGCTCTCCATCTCTAAGAGTTGTATCAAAAATTACTAATTTGTCATTATTCATTTATCTTTAGATATATCCTTTGCATCTAGAAATGGCATCATGTTTCTTAAGCTTTTTCCTATGTCTTCAATCTGATGCTTTGAAGCTTCTTCTCTTTTTTCTTTGAGAAAAGGGGAGCCCTCTCGTGCTTGTGACATCCATTCTTTTGCAAATGCTCCGGATTGAATTTCATCTAATACTTTTTTCATTTCTTTCTTTGTGTCACTATTAATTATTCGAGAACCTCTAGAAAAATCTCCGTATTCAGCTGTGTCAGAAATAGAATGTCTCATCCATTCAAAACCACCTTCATACATTAGGTCTACTATAAGTTTTACTTCATGCAATGTTTCAAAGTATGCACTTTCAGGCTGATACCCGGCTTCAACTAATGTTTCAAAACCATTTTTTATAAGTTCGGTTAAGCCACCACATAAAACAACTTGTTCACCAAATAAATCTGTTTCAGTTTCTTCTTTAAAAGTAGTATTTAAAATTCCAGCTCGACCACCTCCAATAGCAGATGCGTATGAAAGGGCAAATTCATGAGTATTACCTGTAGTGTCTTTATCAACTGCAACTAGACACGGCATACCACTACCTTCTGAATAAGTTCGTCTTAATAAATGACCAGGGCCTTTTGGGGCCACCATAGCAACAGATAAATCTTCCCTAGGTTTAATTTCATTAAAATGAATGTTAAAGCCATGTGCAAACAGTAATGTAGATCCTTCTTTCATATGTTGAGCAACCTCAGAGTTATAGACATCTGCCATAACTTGATCTGGGAGTAATAACATTACAATATCAGAATCCTTTGTTGCACTCTCAAGACTTGCAACACTGAGACCCATCTCTTTTGCTCGTTCAAAAGAGGATGAATCTTCCCTTAAGCCAACTGTAACGTTTACTCCTGATTCATGAAGATTTAAAGCATGAGCATGCCCTTGACTTCCAAATCCAATAACTGCAACCTTAAGATTTTTTATTAAATCTTGATTGATTGATGAGTCATAAATTATTTTTGTTTCCATATTTTCTCCTTATAGATTTGATTGTATAGCTATTCTTCCGCCTCTTACCATTTCAATTATTCCAAACGGTTTCATTAGTTTTTCAAATTTATTTAAATCTTTTGATGTTCCAGTCATTTCAAAAATTGCATAATCTTGACCAACATCAACAGATCTTGCACCAGATAAATTTGCTTTCTCAATAACAGAAGTTTGTGTATCTTTATTTATCGATACTTTAAGTAAAAGCACCTCAGTTTCTATAGTCATTTCCGGATCCAACTCAACAATCTTTATTACATTAACTAATTTGTTGAGTTGTTTTTTGACTTGTTCAACTGCATCTAGTTCAGTAACAATTGTCATCTTAGACCTACCTTCAATATGGGTTGGACCCACTGATAGGGAATTAATATTGAAACCTCTTCTAGATATTGTTGATGATACTCTTGCAAGCACACCAGGCTTGTCTTCCACTAAAACAGATAATATCCTTTCACTCATAGTTGTTTTAAATCTTCTTTATTCATAATAATCTGATCGTTACTTCCACCTGCAGGAACCATAGGAAAGACCATATCATCGGGATCAACTACACATTCAATTAATACAGGTTTATCATTTGTTTTTAACATTTCACTAAATACTTTCTTTACGTCATCCTTTTTTGTCATTCTCAAGCCAACTGCACCCATAGACTCTGCAAGCTTTACATAATCGGGAGTATCATGGGTAAGTTCGGATGCAGAAAATTTACTATTATAAAATATTTTTTGCCACTGACGGACCATTCCATGATTTCCATTATTGAAAACAACAACTTTAACAGGAATATTTTCAGTTGAAGCTGTAATAAGCTCTTGGCATGTCATTTGAAAACACCCATCACCATCTAAAGCTAAAACTAGTTTATCAGGAAATGCAGTTTGAGCTCCAATTGCAGCCGGTAACGAATATCCCATTGTTCCAAGACCTCCGGAATTTAACCATGTATTAGGTTCGGTAAAATTCCAATGTTGTGAAATCCACATTTGATGTTGCCCGACACCAGACACAACCACAGCCTCTTCCTCTGTAAGATTTTGAAGTTGTTCTAAAACATAGGGAACCTTTAGTGGTCCATCATCTTTTTGTTCGTAGGATAGTGGAAAGTTTTGTTTCATTTCTTTCAAATCGTTAATCCAATTAGAGGTATCTAAGTCGGTACCTTCTAATGCTTCATTAAGACCAATCAATACACTTTTAGCATCTCCTACAATTGGTACTTGAGCTTCGCGAACTTTACCTATTTCTGCTGGGTCTATGTCAGCATGAATTACTTTTGCATTTTGTGCAAAAAAATCGGGGTTTGCTGTAACGCGGTCATCAAATCTAACGCCAATAGCAATTAATAAATCTGAATTCTGTATTGAGGTAGTAGCAGTATAATTTCCATGCATACCCGGCATTTCTAAGCAAAGTTCATGTCCATCTGGAAATGCACCCCTTCCCATTAAAGTTGTGACAACTGGTATATTGTATGTAGTCGCTAAGTCATAAAGTTCTTTGTGAGACTTTGAATGAATTATTCCGCCACCTACATAAAGTATTGGTTTTTTTGATGATTTTATCAAAGAAGCAGCTTGTTGAATCATTTTTGGATTTGGCTCTAATGTTGGTTTGTAACCTGGAAGGTCCAAAGTCTTAGGCTCAACACAGCTTGTTTTTTGATTTAGAATATCCTTTGGAACATCAACTAAAACTGGTCCAGGCCTTCCAGATGTTGCAATATATTTTGCTTCTTTTAAGACTTGAGGTAT
>Ga0181409_1000412_pt1 | contig 17278 bp, 19 predicted proteins | sample 32SPOviralmetaG_FD_130138 | JGI IMG/M metagenome (GOLD analysis project Ga0181409, IMG submission 130138) | Marine viral communities from the oligotrophic San Pedro Time Series (SPOT) site, San Pedro Channel, CA, USA - 32 SPOT_SRF_2012-05-30 | ecosystem: Environmental > Aquatic > Marine > Strait... | reverse complement strand
GGGGAAATTACCTATGCCTACTGCTGGGTCTAACCATCTTAAATGTGGGTTAGACCAAACTTCATTTGGTAATTTATCTAACATTTCTTCTACTAATTCTATAGGGGTAAATACTTCTCCATATTCTTTTTTCTCTTTTTCATTAGGAGATATATTATCGTTTATATATTCTATTAATTTATCAGGGTCTTCAATACTATAATATTGTTTTTTTTGAGTAGTTATAATTTTATTCATATCTAATATATTATCAAATATATTTATTTAGTTATTCAGTCCTTCATATCTAAAAATGTTAATTGGAGCACCACTTCCATAGGTACTAATTCATTACCAGCTAAATTATCAGCATGAACAAGCACGTTATTATCGTTATAATACATTCTTTCTATTTGTATTTGGCTAGGTAATTCATTACACATAAATTTAAGACTATCATTTTGATTAAAAAATCCGCTATTGGTTGTTTCTGATTGAGTACCATTAGTATTAGTTAAACTAATTGTCCCAAGTATCATACCAGCTCCACCAGTTAAGGTATCCTCGCCCTCTTGTTGTATATTAGACCTTATAACGAGTTGAGGTATGTTATTGGGTAGAATACGGTCAGTCGCATTAACATTAGCACCAGCTAAAGTTTGTCTAGTAATTTGACTATAACCGCTAATAACTTCAATTAAACATCTACCATGAACACGTAGGTCTTCATTTAAAATAAAGTTAAATCCAGAATTATTATTAGTTAGAGTTAATTTTGGATTTGATGTTGCTGTGTTGTTCAATCTTAAAATTTTTAGATTACTCATATTATCTATATATAATATTATAATATATTTATATTTCGTTATAAAATTAAATAAATTCTATTTGGTGTCAAAGTGTCAAAATGAGTCCCGATTTTCATAAACTCCCCAAGAAATTTTATTTTCTTATAGACTTTGTTAAAATTTTGGTTCATTTTGACACTTTGACACCAAATAGAATTTTAATAATAGATTAATTCTACTTATCTACTTTTTAGTTAAAGCGTATTCTAATGAATTCTCATCTTTAATTTTTAATAATTCTTTTTCAACTACAGATAAATTTTTATCTTTTTCTTTTTCTTTTTTATATTCTTCTTTATCCATTTGTGATACAGTTTGATAATAGAATTTCTTTATTAATATATCACCCATTATAGGTGGGTATTTAGAATACTCTTTATTAACAAGCTCATTATAAAATCTGATTAAAGCAATTTTATCAGTATCCTCTAACCAACTATCATCAACAGTGAAATCTACTTCAATATTTTCATATTTATCTAATAATTCTTGTCTATAATCTCGTTCTGTATCCACTTTATAAGCGTTTTCTATATCATCAATATTTATTATATTGTTTTCTATATTTTCACTATTATCTTCTTCAATCATTATTATTAACTAATATTTTATTTTTTTAGAAAGAGCGTGTAACTAAGCCATCGGGGTTAAGAATCCATACACAGTCGTAGAGACAGTAGGTAGTACAATCTTGGGCAGCGGGAGCATTCGCACCGAAATCAACTTCTAATACAGAAGGAGCACCAGAGCCAGAAGTGTTTAAACCTAGATTAACTAATCTATCATCAGAAAATCGTTTTAAACTGATACACAAACTACCACAACCGACTTGAGCACCCGAATCAGTTCCAGATACAAAGGTATCCCTACGAACAGATGTAGTATTAGCGTGTAGATGTCCGTGAGGAGCGAGAGCTTTGGCTGCTTCCATCCATACACGAGATACATTAAATCCTTGTGAGTTTTCAGTAGAATTGACATCAATTTGGTCTTGAGGATATTGAACCGACATAATTCTATATAAATATCCTACTACATTAGTTATATTTGTAGCAGTTAATACATTTTTGGTCATATCATTAATATTCGCAGAAGGTCGCATTAAAGAAACCATAGCATTTAAAGACCTGTAAGAAGCATTCAACTGAACAGTTTGTTTAGCAGCTACGGCAGCGATGTTGTTAATTATTGTTCCTACTGATTGACCTATCCACATAGTAGATTGAGTCCTTAGCTGAGCTGTGTAAGCACCCATTATACCCTCATCTAAAATTTGATATACTGGGGCATAGAAACGGCACTCACTTACCGAATAAGCAGACGAAGTTAAACCACCATTACCACCAATAGCTAAGAACGCTTGAACACCAGAGGCTAAAGTTATTTCAATTGTGAATTGTGGTAGCCCTTGTGGTAAGGCTTTGTTATAGTAAGAATTTAAGAAACCAGCTTTTAATTTAACAGCTAAGACGGTGTTTCTTCGTGTAGCTCCACCAGCGACGGCGAACTGATGACCTTGAGCAGACCAATTAACAGCAGGGTCAGAACCTCCATTAACAGCATTCTGATAAGCGATATCATCTAAACCAGAATTCCAGATTTGGTCGTATAAGTGGTATAAATTGTATCTATCTATTGTTTCAACTTTACCAGAGCTACCAGCTACACTAATTTCTAATTTATCAATCAAAGCCGACACATTACCATCTAATCTATAAGTATCACCACCACCGCCATCAGTAATATCACTGATAACATTTAAATAAAGATATGAGTTAGCGGTATCAATAAACCCATCCGATTGTATGGGAATAAGTATCTTATTATTGCTTGTAGATGAATATTGAGAGCTTGTAGCATCAAATCGGCTTAATCTGGTTCTTGAGGGTATAGCATCAGTTCCAGTCATAGTATATAACATAGATGAAGGGAGTTTATTCAAAATATCTTGATTTTGCATATTTATATATTATAGTAATATAATAATTTTAAAAAAAATATGCTATAACTTTATATTTATATATACTAAATGAAAGTAGATAATAATAAAAAATTGTCTTATATTCCTTTAATATCTCAAAATGTAGATAAAATAAGCGATGTTCCATATAACGTTGTTCCTCCTTTAGAAGCATCTAATAGTTTCTCTTATATTGTTGGTTGTGCTGGTTCAGGTAAATCCAGTTTGTTTTTAGCTTTATTATGTTCTCATCCAACAAAGAAGAAACCAGATGTTCCCCGTTTTTATTACAAGTATTACGACCACGTGTATATTTGTTCAAATTCTTTAGGTTCGTTGCCGATGAATCAACTAAATATAAATGAAGATAGAGTTCATAATAAATTTAGTGATGAGATATTAAATTCAATTATAGATACAGAGAGAGAGGATATAGATAATAATAATTGTCTTTTGGTGTTAGATGATTGTATTAAACAATTGAAAAAAAATAGCGAAGAATTATGTAAGGTTTTGCTCAACAGAAGACATATTTTAACTAATCCTGAAGGTGAGGGGTGTGCTGGTCTTTCAGTTTGGATTTTGAGCCAACGATATATTGAATTGCCTCTTACCTTTAGATGTAATACATCGTCTATTTATTTGTTTAGAAGTGATAATAAGAAAGACCTTGATGGTATAAGAGATGAATTAATGTGTGATTTAACTAAAGAACAACAAGACGAGGTATTTAAGATTGCTTGGAATGAGCCGTATAGCTTTTTATTAATACGAACTAATAAACCAACTAATCAAAAATACTATCAAAGATTTAATAGAATTATTATAAATGATGATACAGCCGATAATATTAGTGTTGAGAGATAATATTATTTTTTCTTTAAATGTATCTTATCTATTTGATATGCTTTAGATTCAGGATTAACGGCAGCATAAACACGAGCATAAGCCCACTGCTGTTTTTGCATATTTGGTCTTGATGGTCCTGCCGTTTCAAATGCTCCCTCACCCTTTTCAAATATAGTCTTAATGCCTTTATATTCATAACCAGTTATATTAGCTATTTCTTTTAATGAATGAGGTTCATTTAATTTAAATCCATATTTCTTATTGAAACGCTGTTTATAAGAGAGTCCCATTTATAATATATGTATAAATATAATTATATAGAATTATTATATTAATAAATAATCTAATAATTTAGGTGGAATAGAATATCTTTCTAATAACGTTGTATTATCAGGTATCATACCTTCTTTCAAACCACTTATTATTTTTTTACTAACAATACCTAATCTCATCTTGTGTTTCTTACAAGTACAACATTTATTATCTAATTCTTTATTAGTTAATATTTTAGTAGGTTTTTTATATCCATAACCGAAATAACAATAATCAACAATAATAAATTTATCTGTATAATTTTTATTATCAATAAAATTAAATATTTTACTATGTCTAGGATTTTCTATAAAATAATAAATCGGCTGTAAATAATCTATAATTTCAATAGTCTTATTAATAAATTTAGAATGTTCTTTTCTTAAATTATTTAATTCTTCCATACTTTTCCATTTTCTACCAATCCAAGTATTCTGTAATTGACTAAATACTTTACATTCAGGACTAGCCCAAATAATATCAAATTCTTTTGGTTCATATTGTTTATAGTCAAATTCCATTATATCAGTACAGATTGTAGGATTATATTTTTTTTCCAAATCAAGACTAATAACTTCAACATCATTATTATTTTCATAATATTTTGTTATACTTCCACTTCCTTTAAAGAGTTCTAATACTTTCATTATATATTAATATATATTTATTTACCAACTTTTTTCATTGTCATGTCGTGACTTTGCTGGAAACAGAAACCTTTAAGCATTAATTCTTTCATTTTTTTAAGATGCTTTTCGGTATGATGTTTTTTATGTTCTCGCATTAATCTTTTTTGTAGTAGTGATAAATCTTTACGAGGTTTATAGATGGGTTTAGTTTTTTTCTTTTCCATTTATATTTATATATAAATTTTATATTTCATTTTTTATTTTAACTTTATTCTCTTTTTCATATTTTTTTATTGCTTCCTTTAATGTTGGTTCAGTCCATAATAATTTCCAACTATGATGTATTCCAGAGTGTTTATTATAAAAATTCTTATCTAATCTATGTCTAGCGAACCAAGCTTTTTTTTTTTTTTCGTCCTTATGGTCAATAAAGGTAGAGCCTCCCTCACTACCAAAAAGAGGGGCCATTTTTTCCATTAATATCATATATCTTTTTCCCTTTCTATTAGATTTTTTTAAAATATAAACTTCCATTTATATATATATATATTCTAAAAAAAATCTAATATATATATATATAAATGATGGGAGCTGAGATTGTTGCTATCATATCAGTATCTATCGCAGGAGCTACAACTTTGTTAAGTACTTGCTTTCATTCCAGATGTACTACTATTAAAACCCCTTGTATTAGTTGTGATAGGGAGTTAATGAAAGAAAAAAATGAAGAAGAAGAAGAAGAAAGAGAACCAAATAGAACTTAATTCTGTGCAATAGATACCCACAACACACCACGAGCGATTGTTGTTGCTGATATTGCTGTATTCTTTGGTATAGCATCGGTAGAACGATAGACAGTCGCTGCATTACCATATCCGAGCCAATCGTTTCCTGGACCTGTATTAACAGGAACTTGCGTCCAAGTCTGATTAACACCACCAGCAGTCCAAGCGGAAGGTGCGGAAGTGGATGAGGCGGTGGAATGGAACAAGAAATTCAAATCACTATTGATTGTGAAATTCGAAGTATAAGAACCGAAGAAACTATCTCCCTGAGCTGCCTTACCATCATTAAACATAGTTGTAGCATTAGTCCAAGCAGGTGAAGTATTACCACCAGTATCAGGTGCTTTTAAATTGTAATATGTGTATGAACGGTCATTAAAAATTGTTCCCCACGAGTTAAGACGTGTTGCTCCACTATCCCCACTGGAATATGAAGATTGTGCTGATAATAATGTTCTATTAGTTGAAGTAAATGAAGGTGCTGAATAAGTAACATTCAAAGTGAATTGAATAGTTTGGAGATTGATAATTGTCGCCGTATTATAATCTGATAGAACTATATTATATGCTTGACTACCTGCGGAAGATAATAAATTATTAATAGTGGCGGTGAAAGTGTGAGTTGTCCCACTTGTGGAAACTGCTTTATTTGTTGTTGATATTGCGGATGTATCAGTAGGATAAGTGATTAAAGGAGCGTAATCATCCTCTACGACTACTGTAATATTGAATGTATCATTCTGGTTTTGTAATGTAATACCTATACCTGAACTTGTGAATACTTGTGCTGAACCTGTATTATTTATTAGACCTTGTGCGGATGTAAGTGTTGTTGCTGTTTCAATGAAATTTATTGAACTCCATATAGCGTTATTATTAACCGTGCTTTTCAACCATAGTTTTCTTGGTGAAGCACTAATAGCGACTGAACCGTCTAATGAAGAAGCAGTTAAAGCGATTACGGCAGGGGTGTCTGCTACATATTGAATAGGATTAGCAGTTGTGCCTTGTCCCCAATCTAATTTACCATTAGCATCTTTTATTAAGAATTGTCCTGCTGACCCATAAAATCCTGATGCTCCTAATATTTCAATAGTAGGTCTTACTCCTGCTACATTTGAATTATCCAATTTTAAAGAGGAATAATATGCCGAATCTGTTGAATTATACCCCTCTACTTCAAACCCAGTTCCAGATGCTAGACTAGAACGGAATTTAGTTTTATTATTACCAGTTATATTTATTGATGAACCAACCGCATTTAATATTTGGTTATTAGCATTACCGACTGTTATTGCTCCTGTTGCTGATGTTCCTATACTCGTTGCGGTTGTTATATCTACACCTGATATTAAATTATCATAAGTAATATTCTTTAATACTCCGTCCGATGCTTGTTCTAATAACAATAAATCACCACTAGCAGGGGTAGTAATAGTATTTTCTTTTGATATTTCCACATTAACAGTAGTTCCACTAACCGCTATTGCGTTTCCTGCTACTACGCCTATTCCTAAATTTCCATAAGTAATTTTATTTATTACTCCTGTATTACGCTCTAATAACAATACATCATCACTAGCAGGAGTAGTAATTGCTACTTGCTTACTAATATCCACATCTATCGCATTTGAATTTAATGCTATTCCTTCTCCTGCTGTTAATGTAATAGGCATATCATTACTTATATTTAGCTTTCCATTTGTATCTACTATTAGATTTCTTGATTGACCTGTATATTGATTTATACTAAATCCATTACCCATAAGGAGATTAAGATAAGGAAACCCACTGGCTACGTTATGGACTTCTATAACAGAAGTATAAGAAACCCCTCCCGAATTGTATCCCTGTATTTGAAAGCCTAATCCACTTGATAGATTTGAACGAAAGAAGTTTTTACCTGCTGATATACAATTCATAGAAGAACTATTTAATGCTAATGTTTGACTTGAATTACCAACTGTAATTCCAGAGGAAGCAGTCGTCCCGAAATTAGTAGAATTTGCGGTTGATACTAAATTTGATATTGCAGCACTGTTTAAAGCGATATTACTCGTATTAGTAGCGATTGCAGAAGTATTAGTATTTTGTTGAGTAGTCAATGCGGATATATTACTTGTATTCGTATTTTGTTGAGTAGTCAATGCGGATATATTACTTGTATTTGTATTCTGTTGAGTAGTTAATGAACTTATATTACTGGTATTAGTTGATATAGAAGATGTATTCGTATTCTGTTGAGTAGTAAGACTTGATATATTAGAAGTGTTAGAATTTACTGAACTTGTTAAACTTGTTATATCAGAATCATTACTGGTAATTTGTGTTTGTAATCCAGCATTAAAATTACTAAATGTTATTTTTTTGGTTGCTCCATTAGTAGTATCATACATTAATAATAAATCATTTCCTACTGGACTGGTAAAGGCATTTTCTTTATTAATATCTAAATCAATATTATTTGTATTGATTGCTATAGCTACACCAGCAGAGAGATTTGTATGATTTGATTCTAAATTAATTGAATTACTTCCATTAGTAATTGTTATACTATTTCCTGTACTTGTTAAATAAGAAGAAGAATAATTACCAGTTGAAGTTGAACCTATTAATAATTTTCCATCTAACACCGTTGTTGAAAAATCATATTTAGTTTTTATATTACTAATTCCAGTTGTGTTTGTATTTACTGAACTTGTTAAACTTGTTATATCAGAATCATTACTGGTAATTTGTGTTTGTAATCCAGAATTAAAATTTGAAAATGTTATTTTTTTTGTAGCATTTCCAACCGAATCATATAATAGCATAAGGTCGCCAGAATTAGGGGAAGTATATGCGGTTTCTTTATTAATATCATAATTTATGAAAGAATTCGTTATATTTATACCAGTCCCAGCAGATAACGAAGTTGAAGAAGGAACAACTAAATCAATACCACCCGCCGATTTAGTAATAGTAACCGAATTATCACTACTAGCTAATTCACCTACACTATAATTTGATGAATTACCAATCAATAATTTACCATTACTAACTGAACCTGTGAAATCATATTTAGTTTTTATATCGGTTATTGCTGTGCTATTAGTGCTTATATTACTTGTATTCGTGCTTTGTTGAGAAGTTAATGAACTAATATTTAAAGTATTTGTATTTTGCTGTCCTTGTAATGAACTGATTGCTCCTGTGTTCGTGCTGATATTCCCAGTATTAACATTAATAGCATTTGTATTGCTGGTTTGTTGCGATTGTAATGATGATATATTACTTGTGTTTGTAGATTGTTGATTAGTTAAATTTGTAATATTTGAACTATTAGTGCCTATATTGGTGCTGTTTGTAGATACACTTGAAGATAAAGAATTTAATTGAGTTTGTATATTACTACTTACACCGTCTAAATAGGAAAATTCCGTATCTGTAATATTAATTGTATAATTATTAGTCCATATACCAGAAGGAAATTTCATTTTTGGTAAGACGCTATCATTTCTAATAGTGAGTAGATTTGTAGCCCCACCGCTATTAACACCCATTAAATTTAAAGTTCCGTTATTAGTATAATTAGTATTTTGAATATTAAAATTATATGCCCCACTTAAAGCAGTAGCCTCTAATACATTTGAGCCATTTATAGTTATTTTACCATCAAATTCACTATTCCCATTTACTCTTAATTTTTCACTACCATTCATACTGGTTGCCCCAATAGCGACATCAGTAGCAGTATCTAACGGATATAATACACCACTATTTAAAGTCCAATTAGTATTTATAAATCCAGATAATAAATTAGCTCTGGTTATTTTCTTTATATTACCAGCATTATCTTCTAATACATATAAATCAGTATCTACGCTGGTAGTAATAGCATTTTGTTTAGATATTGATAAATCAATAGTAGAACCTGTAATTGTTAATGCTTCACCAGCGGTCAAACCAGAACCAGAAGAACCTATTAAATTACTATATAATATTTTTTTAGTATTTCCGTTTGTATCTTCATAAATATATTGGTCGTTAGCTGATGTAGTTGCTGATAAAGTTGCTTTATTAATATCTAAATTGATATTATTATTTAATATTGATATCGATGTCCCTCCTGAAAGTGTATTAATATTGATAGCCCCTGTAGCTGTATTTGTTAAATTTCTCATAGCTATTTATATTATATAAATATTATAAATTTATATTTCGTTATAAAATTAAATAAATTCTATTTGGTGTCAAAGTGTCAAAATGAGTCCCGATTTTCATAAACTCCTCAAGAAAATAAAATTTCTTATAGACTTTGTTAAAAATTGGGTTCATTTTGACACTTTGACACCAAATAGAATTTTAATAATAGATTAATTCTACTTATCTACTTATTCGTCTAAATTATTTTTTTCATTATTTTCATCATTATTATATATATTATATGATTTTAATATAGTAGCCATAGATGTTCCTCTGGTCTTAACTAATTTCTCTATTTTATTAAAATCTTTATTATCTAATAAATGGGCTATAAGAATTTTAAACATTTTTGCTTCACCTAATTTTTGAATTGATATATTTAATATTCGTTCATTAAAGGTAGATGGCTTTAATTTATCACCATTTTTCTTTGATATAATATATACACCATCTTTAAAATTTAATGATTTTAGTTCTTTAATAAATTTTTTATCTTTAATTTCCATAGTTTTATTACCGTATGATTTATCTGTTTTAAAATCATTTATATCTAATATTACTTTATTTTTATTTAGACTAATATAATTTTCATCTTCTTTATCTTCTGGTATAGTATCTACATATTTTAAATTGAGTTCTTTATTTCTAAATCCATAATTCATTAATAAATAATTTGTTATATATCGTAATCCTTCCATTTGGTTTAATTCTTCTAATAAATTGTTATAACTTGGTAAATTATTTTTAATTTCACTCATTCTTTCTTTTCTTAATTGAATAATATCATCTCTTAATGAATTTCTATATTTAATTAAAGCGTCGGTAGGTTCTTTATTCGCTCGTCTTGTAATTATTATCATATTTAAATTTAATGCTTTAGTGTTTGGATTTGGATATAAATTTTTTAATTTTTTTATTATTGTGGGTTGAGTAGTTAAAATACTAAATGGTAAGTTATTAGATATATATGTATATGTTTTTTTTGTTTGTTCTGTTATCTTACCATCTACACTATCTATATAATCTTTCAATACATCTTGATTAGTTTTTTTCTTCATTTATAATATACTACAATATAATTATTTTAAGTATAATACTTTATTATTATGGTTATGGATAATTTTCTCTTAGTTCTCTACTTATATATTCTTTCTGTTTTTCAAATGGTAGGGCAGCTATCGTGTTGTGTGCTTCACCACCAAATAATCTAACTATTGCTTCTTGTATTTTGCTGGTATATTGTGGTCGTTTTTTTCCCATATACACCTCAAGAACTCTTTTATATTTTCTTATTTGTACTGGTGTTAAAGTAGGGTCTCTTGGTGCTGGTTCTGTTTCTGGTGCTCCTCCTATTTTTGGTAATTTTTCATTAATATTAGTTCTTACTCCACGAATTCTATTTAATATTTTTTCATTTTCTTCTAATACACCAACTTTAACAATTGGATTCAATTCATCGTATTTTTGTTTAACTGTAGTTTCTAAATTATTTAATCTTAATCCAATATCATCTAATTTTTGTTGGACTTGCTGTGTTTGTGCTGTTGGGGTTGGTGATATTAAGTCTGGTAATGCTTCTACTTCAGTATTTATTTGTGATAATTTAGACGTAACATTTGTATATACATCTTGATATTCTTGATATTTTTTATTATCAGTATCACTTTTAAAGGGTTTTGCTCCTCTTTCTCTGATTTGCGTAGTAAGAGTAGGGACTTGATTACCTTGAGTAATTTCTTTAAATGGTATATTACTTTCTTTAAATAGTTTCATAGCTAATTCAGCAGGAGTAGTATTTTTAGATAAATTTGTTTTCATATCATTTATTATTTTATATATATTTACGTTGTTGGGGTCATTTAAATATGCTGTTTGTGCTGGTGTTAAAGAATTTAACCAATTGGTAAATCGTATATTTTCTTGGTCTCTACTATCTACTAATGAATTAGTTTCTGGTAATGAGATATGATATACTTGGTCTGTAATTTTACCATTTAACGCCTGTTGTTCTGTGGCTCTACTATACATAGCATAACGACTATATTCAGTATCAAATCCCACAGGAGCTTTAACTTTTATTGTAGCCCCACCTATATCTATGCTATAATCCCTTAATTCCGCTGGTGCTACTGGGGCTACTGGTGTTAATGGTGCGACTGGTGTTAATGGTGTTAATGGTGTTGCTTGTGGTGGTTTAGGTAAGACTACATTAGGGTCATCTTGCTTAGCTTTATCTCTTATTTCTTTGGCTATTCTATCTAATTCTTCTTGAACATTTCGTGCTGGTGGTGGAACTACTGGGGCTACTGGTGGAACTACTGGCGTGGGTATTGGTGCTACTGGTGTGGGCATTATAGTTTGTGGTATTGCTGGTGGTAAAGTAGGTAAATTTATAATTCCAGAGCCTAATCTATTGGGGAATGGTGTTCTTATAGTGAATGGATTAACTTGTTTATTTTTATTAATTAATTCTTGTAATAAAGTAGTTTTTTTAGATACATCATCTATATAATTCTGTATGTCTGTGTCCGTTTTTAAATCACTACGATTTATTACCGATATACCGATTTCAGTAGGTATTTTAATTTTTAATTGTTGTGCTTGTTGTTGTAGATTATCATAATTTTCTAAATTTTGTTTTAATGTTTCCAATAGTTCATCTCTCTTTTTTGTATTAGATGGTTTTCTTTTCTTCTTTTTTTTAACTTTCCTTAATTCTACATCATTAGGAAATAATATTTGAACTATTTGATTATTGGTATTTTTATTAGTATTTATAATATCTGCTTTCTTTTTTTTATCTCTTTCTACGGATTTAGTCTTAACCATCTTATTATATATAATACATTTATTTTTTTATTGATATATTATATATAATAATGTATTCAAATTATAAAAATAATATTAATGATTACTTTATAGAAATGTATAAAGCAAGTATAAAGAAAAATACAAGACCAACTATAGAAAGATTAAAAAATAAAAATGAAACTAAATATAATGAATTTGTTAAACAATTATATAAATCAAAAAAATATAAATAAAATCTGAGTGTCAAAGTGTCAAAATGAGTCCCGATTTTAACAAACTACCCAAGAAAATAAAATTTCTTATAGACTTTATGAAAAAAATGGTTCATTTTGACACTTTGACACCAAATAGAATTTTAATAATAGATTAAATCTATTTAATAATATACTATTGTCCATCTATTTCCATTAAACTCATTAACATAATGTTCTAATTCCCCACCATTAAATATTAATGCTTGTTCTTTAATATCAAATTCTACACCTTCAACAACTAAATCCCCACCTTTATAATCACCTAATCCAATAATTAAACTTTCTTTCTTATTTCCTTTGTCTTTATGTGGTAAGCATTTAAAATTAAAATTTAATGTAATTGAGGTATATTCAAAATCAGGTGCTATATTTTTAATTAAATTTTTTAAACATTCGTAAACTATTGGTTTCTTAGTATTATTATTAGCAGGTTGATACGGATTTTCACCTTTTTTAATCACCATTTTTTTTACTATCCCATAAGTTTCACTCTTACACGGATTACCCACCGACCTCATGCGACCTTGTCTATCACATATAGCATAATTAAACCCACTGGCGGTAATACGATTAGTATTAGATTTAATATAGTTATTTTTTAATACTTCTACAGTCATTTCATATAATTTAGAAAAATTACACATTTATATATATTATTGATAAAAAATAATTATATATTATTTCCCATATCCTTTTTTATTAGAAGCTACTTTTAATATACAAGCTGTATTATCTTCATCACAATAATCATAATAATTAAAATCAAGTTTTAGTTTATTTTTTATACAAAATCGTTTTAATGATGCTCCACCTACAGATTGTAATAATTTTCTATATTTCCAAGTCTTATAAACGTCTATTTTATCTAATCTATCATATTCATCTAAACAATATATTATAAATGGATAATATAAATCTTTTGGTAATTTTAATAAAGAATTTCCTAGTATCTTTTTCCCACTTGGATATATATATGATGAATGTAATACATCTATGTCTTCAGGTAATAATTTGTTTATTCTTATATCCATATCACAGTAGAACCCATCATTTTTATTTAATATTAATGCCCTTCCAATATCTACTAAATAATAATACGGCATCTTATACAACCTATTTTTTATTTCAGGGTATTCAGTATCTATTAAATTTTTAATATCATCATCATTCCATATTTTATAATTTGGATATAGTAATGTATTATGATTTATATTATCTAAAAAATCACCACGTTTTTCTAATCCGCCTAAGCCTATTTTTAAAAAAATATAATGTATCATTATATTATAATAATGATAGATTATAAAATTGCTATACGTTCTTACAAACGTGCTAATACCATAGATAAGACACTTAAAATACTTGATTTAGATGGTATAGAAAAATCTAAAATATATATTTTTTGTCCTTTAAATGAAATTGAAGAATATAAAAAAATTAATGGTGATGATTATAATTATATAGATGGAGGAAACAAGGGGACTAATTATTGTAATAATTTAATAATTGATTTCTTTGATTTGAATGATTATATAATACAAATGGACGATGATATTAATGGAGTTTATAAATTATTAGATAATTATAGCTATAAACAAACAATAAAGACAGGTGATAAAGCTAATGGCTATCCTATTGGTTTAACAAAATTATCTATATTAGATTTAATAATAGAAGGTAAGAAAGAGATGGATAATAATTTTTTAAATTTATGGGGAATGTATCCAGTTAATAATTATTATTTTATGAATAGTACTATATCACACGATTTAAAATTTTGTATTGGTCGTATATTTGGTTTCAATAATACTAAAGATGTAATTTGTGGAGATGATTGTAGAGATGACTATGAACGAAGTATATTATATTATATACGTGATGGTGGGGTAATTAGATTTAATAAATATGTTTGTGATGCTGATACTTATATAGGGTCTGGTGGTTTAGCTGAAATAAGAACTAAAGAAAAAATGGAGAATTCAGTCTTATATATGATTGATAAATACCCAGAATACGTTAAACGAAAGAAGACAAAGGGAAAATATCCAGAGATAAGGCTAATTCAACCAAAATAGCCGTTTTAATAACTTTAGTTCCGTTATAATACACTTTAAATATGTATATTAGCATTTAAAAAGAATTATAATTTAAATTATAATTCTTCTTAAATGCTATTTACAGTATAATAACTTTAGTTCCGTTATAATAACGCTCACAAATGCTTATTGTATCCACAATCTACACACTGAGGGACAAATATCATTCTTTTAAATAGTGGTTGGTCTTCTGTCCAGTCTGGATTTCTTCTTAGTGTTTCAAATTCCATTCTCGTATTAGATGGGATTAAAGCATTACAATCTCCACAAACTTTAGCCACACCAACAATTTTTAGATTTTTCTTTTTCGCCATTTTTTTATAATTTAATATATAGACTTTTCTTTATATCACTTTTCTATATTATATATTATATATTAGCATTTTTTAAAATTAAAATTCAATAATAATATCTTTATCAACTATTTTAAATGTTTTACGACAAGACTTACATAAATTATCTGTTATGTTTCTATGGATACTATTACATTCTCTACAAAGTTTAATATAATCGTATGTAATAAATCTATTAATACAATTTTCACCAATAGCTAAAATATCCTCTCCATTTGTTATATAACAATTATTTTTAATTTTATGACCACAGATACAATAATCTTGATGAGTTGGTAGCTTTTGATTATAAAAATTATTATTAAAATATTTCAAGTGGATTCCAACTTCTCCACCTATATAATACCAGTTTTCTATAATATCGTTAATCTCAACATTATTTTTATTTAAGCCTGTTTTAAATCTTTTTGATAATGATTTTTTATTATCTAATTTCATACCTTTAAAGCTTTTTAATTTAGAGCCTTTTTTATACCATTTTTCTTTTGTGATAGGGGTAATAACCATATATATATAATATTATAAATTAATTTTTTAAAAATAAATTCTCGTTTATTTTTTTATAATTAAATATATAGTTAATTATAAATGAATAAAAATAATTATCCCAATGGAAAATTAGCAACTATCTATAAAATATTTTGTAATGATATAAATATTAAAGATATATATATCGGAGCTACTATAAATTTTCCACGTAGAATATATAGACATAAATTAAATACTACTAGTATTAAATCTAAAGAACATAATTTTAAAATTTATAAATTTATTCGTGATAATGGTGGATGGGATAATTGGGGTGTATCCATTCTTAAAGAATGTGTAGTTAATCATAGAAAGGAATTACATAAAATAGAAAGACTTTATGTAGATAGTTTAAAATCTTCTTTAAATACTCTTAGCCCCTATAAGAGTGAATTGGAAACACAAATATATCATAAAGAATATAGCCAGAGATATAGAATGATAAATAGAGATAAAGTTAAATTACAAAAAAAATTATGTTATCAAGCACATAAAGAAAGTATATCACTTAAAGGAAAGAGTAATAAAATATTTTGTTTCTGTTGTAATAGAGAATATCGTACGGATTGTATAATCCAACATAATAAGACTAAGAAGCATTTAAATAATCAATTATTATTATCAGAAAAATCTAAAGTAGTTATTCCTGTTTTACTATCTGGTGATACATAATCCGTATATTCGTTTCCTCCTATTCCCAGCTTACCCAGACCATAAGCAGCTCCACCCATTAAAGCACCTACTCCAGCACCTATCACTGTTCCTTCTGGTCCTATAGCACTACCAGCTAAAGCACTCGCAGCTATAGTCCCAGTAAGTCCAGCAGCAGCACCACCAGCAGCACCACCACCAATATCGGCTAAACTTGTTGATACGTCTTCATTTGCTCCTAATGACTTTAGTCCTTTATATATTCCTCCTGTGGCTTCTTTTCCTACTACATAACCAGTAGCACCTGCTACCGCCTCAGGTAGCATAGCTGTCCCTAATACTGTAGATGTAATAGCACCAGTTAAAGCACCTTCTTCGCCTGTTCTTATATCACTATCAGATGATAATTGTTGATAAGGGTCAACGTATTTTTTCATTAGAACATCTGATAATTTTGCACTACCCAGCCCAACTATTAAATTACTTGGATGAATTCCTCTAGCTATCTCACCAGCGTAAGACATACCTGTATCAGATGCCCTAATATTGGAACTATCAAAATTATTTATTTCTGTTTCTAATGTATTTTGGGTTTGTGAGTGTTCTAATAAATCAATACCCCTATCTACACCATCTTTAGACACAAACTCATTTAAATAATCATCTGTATTTGCGGTGGGGTGGTCTTCGTCAAAATTTTTCATTTCTTCACTGGTAAGTGTCCCACCAGCTTTTTTCCATAATATTTTATGATGGTCGCTATTAGGGTCTATCCCATTATCTATAGCGTATTTGGTAAATGATTGTGTAGATGGTTTTTTAATATTTAATGGGGCTGGGATACCTTCGGTTGGTGGTGGTATATATCTGGCTGCTGGTTTTAATCCAGCCTTAGGAATACCTAAATTATAATTACCAACTACTTCGGCAGTTGGTATTGGAGTACCTATTCTACTCTCTAATCTATTCATTTGTGTATCTAATAATCTACCTTCTGCGGTCGGTTCTAATTTGGTTTTATTTCGTAATCCTGTTAAT
>Ga0181409_1000411_pt1 | contig 17280 bp, 26 predicted proteins | sample 32SPOviralmetaG_FD_130138 | JGI IMG/M metagenome (GOLD analysis project Ga0181409, IMG submission 130138) | Marine viral communities from the oligotrophic San Pedro Time Series (SPOT) site, San Pedro Channel, CA, USA - 32 SPOT_SRF_2012-05-30 | ecosystem: Environmental > Aquatic > Marine > Strait... | reverse complement strand
TCCCTTTACACTCAATATCATGCTCGACATAAAAGCGTACGGCATCGGCGAGGCCGAAGCGTGTGCGGCAACAATTGTTAATATAGTACGCAAATCGCGTCATAAATGGAAATTATGCTCATTCAATGAGTTCTGCGTAAGACAACTATTGGCGCTACGTAAGTATCTAAAGTTGACTTATGATGTTGGGCTCATTTCCAGTAATGCTCCTTTAAATATGTATGGACATATGAAAGTTGATTTTGTTTCAGTGGACTATAACGTTCTCTCGCGTGAAATTGTCGAACGCGTGCGTTCGAGTGGCAAAAAGGTTTACACGTTCACGATTAAAAACAAAAAACAAGAAGATCTGGTCGATAAACTAGGTGTGGATGGAGTTATTAAGGACATTATCTTACCGTAATTTCTTAACAGATACGGGAGGCTTACGAGGATTTTGTGGCCCCTTGGGCTTGGCCGGGCCGGGCGGTCCCGTCTTGTTGTATTTGTTCTTGTGGAGGTTCCACATGGCGGGCGACCCTACCCTAAAATTTTTACGCATCTTGGCTTTGTACCAAAACAAACAGTCCTCGATCTTATTCGATTTACTTGTATTGTCCAAAACCAAACACTCGTAATTCTCTGTACACTGGGTCATGATTTGATTAAACATGTCGAACGTCGGACAAATACCGAAGAACGACTTGTACAACTTTTCCCGATTCTGAATGATGTTCTCACGAAGAATGAACACGTAATCGACGTTCGCGCGAAGATCTGGACTCAGCTGCATACAGTACTGCATGGTCATCATCACGAAAATCTTCCAGTGGCGTCCGTTCATGAAAATCTGACGAATGCACGTGTCTCTCAAGAACTTGTTGTCGTACATACAATCGTCCAGAAGAACAAATGCCGATGTCGGTTTACCCGCCCCGATGAGTTTCTTCTGGCGGTCGATCACCCGCTCGATGGCCTCTTTGTCGTAATCCCCATAAATGAACAAATCGGGTATGAACTGTTGGTAGTAGTGGTTCCCGTCCTCTGTTGCACTCATGGCGATACCCACTGGGATATGGCGCTTGTGGTACATAACATCGGCGACAAGCGTCGATTTACCCGTTCCACGTTTTCCTACGAAAACACACACTTTATCATCAGCAATCCTTGAAGGATCGAACCTCTCAAGTTTAACATTCATCCTACCATGTTGAACCATAATAAAATTCACGTATATACGCAGTTATAAATATCGGGTACTATATTAGATATGTCTAGTGGACGTGTTCAACTTGCATCAGTCGGTGCACAGGATGTATACCTCACAGGTGATCCAGAATTCACGTTCTTTTTGACAGTATTTAAACGACACACCAAATTCGCTTCACAGGCGCAGGAAATCGTGTTCAAGGACGTGACGTTCGATTTCGCTAAAACTTCTGAAGCGGTTTTGCCAAGGTTCGGAGATCTTATAAGGGCTATATATTTCAAGTTTGATTTACCGGCTTTGCCGATTCGGGGACCAGATGTTGGACAGGGGTACACGGACTCTGTAGGCAACGCCATCATCGAACGAGCTGAACTGCTAATTGGGGGCCAGGTTATTGAAATCATCACAGGGGAATATATCGAATTACGCCAGGACCTGTATACCCGTCAGTCTCATCTCACGTCTATGGAGGACCTGGTCGGGACATACTATACGAGGCAGGGTATGGGCCCAGCAACCAGTGACAGGACCATGATTGTGCCTTTACCATTCTATTTCCATGGGAACCCGGCACTGGCGATTCCGCAGGTCGCGCTCAGATTCCAGGAGGTCAGTATCCGCCTGAAACTTCGTCCCATCAAGGAACTCATTGTTAGCGACCCGGGTGGGTCAAGTGTAGCCGACCTGTACAATGACCTGACACTCGTGAATCCGTCTCTTATCGTGGACTATGTATTCCTGGAGGACCGCGAAGCGAGGTTTTTCTCAAATAAGCAACTGACGTACCCTATTACACAAGTCCAAGTGTCGACCGCGCAACTCGAGGTTCCTGGTTCAACCACATCAACATCCAGAGAAAGTTATAAACTCGGTTTCGTGAACCCCGTGAAGGAACTATTCTTCGTTATACAAGACAATTCTACACTCGAAACTAATAGCGCCACTGGGAATGACTGGTTCAACTTTCTGAAGACGAGTGACGGAGGTCGCCAGCTCCAAAACCTGGAACTGTTTTTCAATGGCGATGCCAGGATAACCTCGTCCGTCGCTGATGACCTGTATCTCCGCGTGGTCCAACCACTTGATTATCACACGAAGACCCCGACACGTTCATTTTACATATATAGCTTTGCCCTTGACCCGGAAGAGTATCAACCGACAGGACAAGTCAATATGAGTCGCATCAATAATGTGAGACTGTTACTCAATCTCAGGTCAGACACAAGCGGAACCCAAAAGACCGTTAAGGTATATGCTCACAACTATAACATCATGAAAGTCCAATCGGGCGTCGCAGGCGTGTTATTTAATTTCCAGGAGAATTAGTAGCTAATCATCATGGTCGAGCCCGCGGGATGGTCTTCTTCAGTTAATTTCACTTTTATAAAGGACAAGAGTAAATACGATGCTATAAAGGGATGGACGGAATCTGGTTACGCTAATTTCAATGAAGTACCACCGGAACCAGACGAAGAGGTCACCCCATATGAAGAAGATGATTTATCAGAGCTAAATGTTGATTATGGTGAACAGGCGAGCGAAACCAGTAGTGTAAAGTCTGATAGCTCAAAAAAGGTATCCCGAACCATTATGTTTAAGAGAATTAAGCCCGCACCCCAATACAAACACTTGTTAGAACCAGAAGAGTTTTTTTCTTAAGGTATATTAAAATGATGTACAAGCGCAAGGAACAGATGATTGACGCCCGCAAGGCTGCCAGCGACTCGGTCGCCGTTGTCGTCGACACGGCCGACCAGGTCCAGACCCAGGCTTTAAACGCCGTAGTCGCTGGCTTCACATTCGCTTCTGCCGTTGCGTGGATGGACTTTGTCCGTTTTGCCGTCTCCCAGATCGTGAAGGTCAAGTCCTCGGGTGCTAGCTACTACGCTCTCACCGGTGTCGCCACCACGCTTCTCGCAGTTGTTGCTTTCGCGGTCATCCAGATGATTTCCCGGAAGAAGCTTGAGAAGCCCCAGGTGATGTATGCCGTGACTGCTTAGGTGACTTGAGCAAAATCAGCAGAAGCCCCACAATTAAAACACCCGCCGTAACATAAACTATCAGTCTCTGATTCTTATCGAATCTCTTGACAGGTTCCCCAAGAGGATTGTCAACAGGTTTAGGGAGTCCAAGTCGTTTGTCAAACGCATACGATTTGTTTATCATCATCCTATCAGTAAATGCCGTGATTTCTAATTGCATGATATGATTTACCCCGTTGAAATTGACACGTTGGAAGTTTCCATTTCGAGTTTTATAAAATTCAATTTTGAGTTCGTTTAGTGCGAAGTAGTCCCCCTCGTAGAACGTGTACTCTATGGGAAACGTGGTGCCTCCACCCCCGTCCCCGTACGTGTAGAATACCCCCTGCTCCACCTCCATGGGGAACCGTCCTGTGACATTGAACTGATTTGTATTTGATGGGGACGTCACTTGTGTGAACTTGTCTCCACCACTCGATAGAACCAATTGAACTTCGCGAACGCCGTTCAACTGAATCAGTCCCGGCGACCGAAACGACGTTGCGACGGAATAAGACACGTCCAGATCGTCATGGAAACCCATCATACGCGCGGCGCTTTGGGCGGTATTGTCGCCGGACGCGAAGAGGAACTCGAGGGTCCCACCTGGTAACGACGCGACCGGATTGTAAACGTACTTCTCCGTCGCCCCGTCGTAATCGATACTGGTGAAGACGTTCGATCCGTAAGCGGCAGTCGTCTTGACGAGAAGTTCGGTCGCGTAACTTAAAGGGGTCGGATTGAGTCCTCCACGGCCATCGGTTCCCTCGAAATCGTCAGAATCACCCATGGTGGCCGTGTATGTCACGCCGTCAATTTTGAAGTCGAGGTACCTGTTGTCCTGGTTCAGCAGGTACTCGCTATTAGGAATGGTCGCGTAGTTCACTTTTATTTTAGAGATACCGTAAATGGTTTCATCGAAATCCAATTTGTATTCGTCCGCATTCGGCCATACGGATCTGTCACGCAAGCTACTGTCGATGTTAACATAGTACTTCCTTAGCAGAGGCGCCATCTACTATACACTCTTAATTTAATACAATGATTTTAGCACGTCGACAATACGCATGACCTCAATGTCCCACGTTGTCGGGATAGGTGGGTTATTCGCGTGGTTCGTGTACGTATCTTTGTCGTTGTAGTATGTGTGCATGCCATCCGCGACGTCTTCCACGTCGATGATTCGGGGCATATCCGGAATCTTGTCCTCGCGTTTCCCGTAGAGGTACGCGATGGGATGGAGCTGGATACTATTCGCTGAATCGAAGCCGTCCTTGAGTCCCCCGATGGCGCTCACAATCTGCGGTTTTCCGTACAGGGCGTGTTCGTACTGACACAGGCCGAAACCTTCACCCTGGCAGGTATTCACGCCGGCATCACACGCCGCGTAGATGTTATGAATCTGTGCGTCCGTCATGGGTTCACTGTTCAGTTTGAGGTACTTCTCGCGGTCCCGCTCGATACCCTGCTGAATACACTCGGCGTCAAAAATCTTGGCGAGGTCAAATGTATCGTCGCGAACATTGGCCATGAACAGCAGTGCATTGGCGGTCGGGTTCTTCGCGAGGAACCTCACGTATCCCATGACGGTCAAATCCGGGCGCTTACGTTCCTGGTTCCGGTTCAGGTTCAAAAAGATAAACGTGTCCTGTGGCAGATGGATGGCACGTCTCGCCTCGATCTTGCTCGGCTTAATCATCGGCACCGTTACGGGGTGTCTCATGACGCTTGTCGGGGAGGTGATACCCCACTTCTTCGCGTTTAGTTCCCACTCGCGACTGAAACAGATGACGTGTTTCATGTACTTGTTGATGAGTTCCACATAGTCGGGGTTCTGGTATTCGTAAATCTGGTCGAGGTACGCGAACACGGGTGGAGGCCGGTTACACTGCTCGATGATTTTACAATACTGGGTCGTGACGTACGAATCGTTATAAATCATGATGGCGTCCGGTTGATTGATGTTTACGAAATTCTTAAGAATGGACGTCCCGTACCCGAAATCGTCGTCGCTGTTCTCGACAACGTCGTAGATGTTGAGTCTCGGGTGGTCGAGCTTGCGCGTGGCCTCGGTCGTTTTGAAATAATGCTGGATACCGAACACGGTGACGTGTAAATCAACAACCTTTTCAAGTAGAGTTTTAATCATCCCGTGCATGATACGGGAGTACCCCGTTGTGTGCTCGGGGTGAGTCCCGATGATGAGGAGTCTCATGGTGGCGTCGCCTTGTACATACATCTGGGCTAGTCTTTAAAAAAATTGTCTCACGTATACATAAATGAATACGGGGCGCGTGTACCTCCAAAGACCACAGTACGCAGTCATCCACACATATGACGACTCAAGCGACGACGAAGAAGTCACGAGTCCGTTTCAATCCCAATGTTCAGGTAAACGAAATCCCAACCAGAACGAGAATCCTGCACCTGAACACCGACGCATACGCAAAGGCGATTCCCGCCGACTTCGTTCCGGTTGATGATTATGAAGCTCTTATCCGTGGCCACGAGGCAGAAGGTAGTCCGCAGTGGGTCATTGACCGCATTCGCAACCTTCATGAACATTACTATCGCCACACCACCAAACCAATTGTTCACGCAAAAGTCCGTGAAGGTCCCCCTATTGTGTCCCTCGAGCCCTTGTCCGCTTATTACGACAGGGGCGAACGCCCGCCGCTCGATGCACTCATCGCATACATGAAGCAACACAACTACAAAGAGTGGGCAATCGAGCGCTGCATCAAGAATTACCATGCGAGGACGCAGCAACTGTCCATGGAATCCCTCCGTGAAACGATGGGCTCCGTTTTCAATAACACTTCAAAATCATCAACCTACAAACCCAAGAAGAAATCTATTCGTCAGCGTTTCTCCAAGTAATTTTATCTTCGCTTATGTTAAATGATGAAATTCAGCCGTACCCACTACATTGCCCTCGCGGTCGTCGCCATCGTCGGCGGGTACCTCCTCTGGGAGCGTTTCGGCGCCAAGGCCATGTCCGCTGTTTCGGCCGAGGCAGGCGAAAAGAAACACACCGTTTACGGGTCCATGTCGTGTGGATGGACTCGTAAACAGCTTGACCACTTAAAGAGTAAGGGAAAGGCGTACACGTTCGTGGACTGTACGGAAGGTAAGTGCCCGCCCGAGGTGGATGGGTTTCCCACCACCCGGACCCCCAGCGGCGAAATCGTCGTCGGTTTTAATCCTGACTTATAATTAAATGAAAAAACTTGTAATCGTAGCCGCCGTTTCTCTTATTTTAGCAAATGTAGTCCCCAAGTATATCAATGAATCAACTGGTATAGGTATACTTGACGATATGGTTCTTTATGTAAAAGGTCAGAAAGGTGTTGTAGGAGGGGCAGTACTTTATAGTATTATTGTCGCTGCTATTTCGGAGTATCTATACACGAAACACTTTATGGGTCTCGACCGAATTTAAAATTTTTCTAACATGTTTCTTATTTGCCGGTACCGTCGGCATTTTCGTAAAGTAACGCACAAGGTCAGTACGGTCGGGTTCACCCCACGTCGTCCCCTTCAAAAACAAGAAATCGTCTCGCGTGAGTTGCGTTGGTTTACACGAAACCACACAATTCGTCTTTACATACTCAATTGGCCCACCCCAATTGGATATGATAACCGCGTTTCCCCAAACACTCGCTTCGAACGCACCCATCCCGACACCTTCGGAGTGTGAAAAGTTGACGAAACACTGTGAGTGCTTGTGCATGTACGCAATGTATGATTCGTCAAGCAGTCCGTTGATTACCGTCACACCGGGTAGTTCGAGCGTAATTGATTTCATTGCCGTCGATTTGATAATGAGCTCACACCCGTGTTCGTGCATCCTGGATTGCATCCACGCCTCGAGAAGCGCCCGGAAGTTTTTGCGCTCATCGAGCATGTTCCCGATGGTATAAAATTTATAGGTCTTCGATGCGAAAACCTTTTTGAAACTGGTATGAATTTTAGATTCGTCGAGGTGTGTTCGTGTCGTCCAGTGTCTCAGAACTTCGAATTTACCACGGGGAAACTGTTTCGCGAGGATATCGCGCGCAAATTCCGAGGGCGTCCATATGTTCGTTTTGTACCTGAGGAGTTTACCGTAACTGGCGTGAACGGGCTCCGTCTCGCACACTGTCATGAGTTCGACCTTTTCGAACGACGAAATAGAGTCGAGGTACGCGAAATTGTGCGCCTCGGGAATCACGAACACAAGGACTTTGTCCCAATCGTCAAACGTAGACGGCGCTTCCCGGAAGAACTTGTACTCACTGTGGTACCCGTGAACCTTTTTCAGCATTTCCACGTATTTCATACATACCTGCCCGATACCCGACAACGGCGAACCGCCCACAACTAAAAATTTCTTCATGTCTCCAACTGTGCGCTACTGTTTATCTTGGTTGCTTTAAGAGATTTCATAAAATTACTTGCGAATTTGTATGACAGTTCATCTGGTAGTGCGTTCAGTTTACTGAGAAGTACTATGCTCTGGACTAGACCAAGTGCTCGTTCGTTCTTAGTTAACTGTTGTCCGTTCATGCGTTTTAGGCAACACCGGTAAACGTACGCCGTTGACCACATGAATGTGACGACCTCAAGCTCCTGGTCATTCATATAAAAACTAGCACGGTAATTTATCTATGGATATGGCGGACGATGACTTTTTAGAAGTTAACAGCGAAAACCTTATTTCAGTTGTTCAGGGTATTAGGAACCTTCTATGGAAAAACGTCTTACCGAAACTGATAGACTTGGAACAGGAGGTTCAAACACTGAGAAAAGTGACATGGCCCTATGTACAGGCCCAAATAGAAAAGGAAAACAAAGTGACTATGCAGGGAACGAACAATCTAATGTTTGGGTACATGACCCGGTACGCGAACGTGGAGGAGGAAATTCAGGAACTTTTGAAGCTCAAGGCCATACATGGGGGTCGTCATATCTCGGATGCGGATCGGGAATTGAAACGCATAAGCGACATGATGTCCGACCAGTCGCGACACGAAATGTTGGACTCGTCGCACCATGGGTAAACTGGATTACCTATAAAATTTATTGCGTCTGTCCCGTTGGCAAGACACTCTGCGCATGTCAATATGGAATCGTCAATAATTACGTCGATTCCCATGTCCTTGCAGACGGACGCCTTGTCGATGGCCCGCTCAGTGAAATGATTACAGAATACCGTATCACCGAAACAGCCATCGAACCACCTATTCAACCACTCATGAGTCGCGTCAATTGATTCGTTATGACGACCCGTGACTACAACCAAGTCGTGTGCGTTTTTGAGGGAGGCAATACCCTCGATTGCCCCGGTGAGCGGGCGCATATTTCTGAACTCGTCCGTCTCGTAAAAATCTTGAACCAATTTTGTTGATTCCTTCTCGGTTACACCCAGTGCATGGGAGTAACGATAAGGGTGTCTCACCGGCATCTTTACCTGGCGGTTTGACTGTTTCTGATGGTAATTTGATAACGTATGGAACATCGGCACGAGCACTTCGTCCACATCGATCGCGATGCGCTGGCGCTGGTGAAGGGGGCGTCTCGCAAGCATTTTATTTAACATTGTTGTTTAACTTTAATGTCATCGTCAAGTTCTCACCCTTCATTCTGAATTTATTGTTTCCCTTGAACCCATACTTGCGGTAGAACCCGACCGCGCTCGATACGCTATCGAGTTTAATGTATTCCTTCCTTTCCTTCTTAGCACGGGCGACCAGCTGATTCATGAGCGCTGTGCCCATACCCTTTGTAGACGAACATAAAATAGTGACCTTGTACCCCCTCTTATCGGGTGTGTCTTTAAAAAGCATAAACGCAGATATCATGTCGTCGGAATCTTTCCGGTAATAGGTTTGTGAGTTTGGGTCCCTCAGTGCTTTATTAATGTGACCGTTATTGACTGTGCCACCGCAAGTAGTGAAACGTAACATAACGGCCGTTGGTAAATCATTGGGCTTCATTTAAAGTAAACGAATATAAAAAAATAAACAGATTAAAGATAAATATGAAAACACTCGTCATCGATGAAAGTGGGGACTTCAGAGACCTTGCGCACCTATTTCATTTCGTTGAACTATTATACGTCGCATTCGTCAAATTAAACGAATCAGGGGTTCCCCTTTCCGATGTGAAAATGATAAAGTTTCCTAGTTGGTGCCTCCCGTCTTGGCGCGGTAAAAGCGGTAACCACAATAAATGGCTCATCGATAAGTTCTTCCCCGGGGCCGCCGTAGTTCCCGGTGGCCGATACGACCCCAAAGACCCAAATGTCGTTATCGTTGACCGCGCCGCGTGCGATCACGACAAAGTCAACAAAACCATCATCAAGTATATGCAGCGGTTCAATCCGTACGAGTGGGCCAAGGTAATAGGGCCCATCGACGTACACAACGTTAAACCCGTTGTCACCTACATCTCCCGACAAAATACACGACGCCATCTCCCCCCGCTCATTCACTATAAACTCATCGAGGCGCTCAACTCCGTCCCTGACATTGAGTTGAACGTTGTGGAGATGGAAAATCTGACGTTCGAGGAACAAGTGGCCCTCGCGCGCAAAACCGATGTTCTCGTGGGTGTTCATGGAAACGGCTTAACGCATGCCGCTTTCATGAGACCTCATAAGTTCGTCTGTGAAATATTTACACCTGGCGTCACTTTCCATTGGGATTACTATACCCTAAGTAAATCCATGGGGCACGAATACATTTGTATTTTTGACGGCTCTCAGAGAATGCCAGGAAGTTTCATTGACAATAACTTTGTACCGTGTATGCAAAACCCTACCTCCTTCGCCCCTTTGTATAACCTCATCCAAACTGCTAAGACTGAAATTCTCAAGTAGTGGCCATGTGGAAAATGACAGTTCCACAAACAGATAAAAATCCAAGTACTGCCATACCAATAGCGTACTTTGTCAATGTAAAATCGTCGTCGCGCGGGAGTACAATTCTCCGAATAGGTCCAATGTCTATAATATGCGAATCCGGATCGACTTCCGCCGGTGCCCTGCAAAACGGACACGAATGGTATCTATGTACACACATGTTGTAACAATGCTCATGAATCGTATTATTACAACACGCCGTCATCCATATCGTACCGTCGTCATCATCCATACATATCGGGCACGTCTGAAAGCTGTACGGGGGGTCGTCCTCGTCACTCTCCATTCAGTAACTTTTCTGTGTGTTTACGAATACTCTCAGGGTTGAGGTATTCCCTTACTATGTTGTTGGCATTTTTTATCATGCGTTGTGCGAATCTGGGGTGTTTTTCATAATGTTCTATCACACTTGCGATGTCATTCTCATCACATGTTGCATAGTGTGCGTCTTCCACAAGGTGACCATACCACCACTCCCAGTGCGGGTTCCTGCGGTGATTGAGAACCACTGAATTTGATGCCAATTGCCATGGTAAACGGTCCCACGAGGTCGAGTTTCCATCGATATTAACCTGATACGCAAATTTCAATTGGACGTCAAAGGAAATGGGACGACCCATCGCGGGTCTAACAAGTTCGTGTTGTGCGGGATTGATCTGAACCCCCGATGTTATCTTTCCCTGTACCGATGGTATCTCCCTCGTTCCAAGACAAAACGTACACCGTAGATTATTGTTAACGTCGTATAGGCCTGTCGGTTGTCCGTAAAACACGGCTGACCGCCACGGTTTACTCTTGAATGGTGTCGTGTCCTCTTTCCTGACGCGTTCGAGTTTCCCCTGGAAGTTGTACATGGCATATAAGTTGGGAAGAAGCTTCACACTCGGGTGGTCCTTGTGGTCGCGGTGACACGAAAACCCAAAAACTTCGAAGTCCTCTGGAACGACGTTATCATGAAGGTTCATATAGAATGTTCTATCATGCAAATCACATGTTTCCAAAAACTGGGTCACGGCCGGAATCCTATCGAAACATCCTTCGCCCGCGACGTGCATGACTTTTCGGTCTACAATTTCAAACTTGTGGACACCATTGTGTAATACAACCATCGTCCTAGTCTTATATAAAAATTATAGTTTAAATAACTTCAAGGAACGCATGAGAATCGTCGTACAGACACTTGTCCGCGACAATGGAAAATGGTTACGAAACTTCGTCACCATGGTCGCCGCCATTGAGAACGCAAGACCGGATATCGAATTGGATGTCCACGTGTGGGAAAATGATTCGAAGGACGATTCGAGGGATTTTCTCGAGAAAAACAAGTCCGTCACCCTCCACGGAGGACCTCAACCAGATCCTGATCGACCGAGGACCGTGCGACTCGCCGGATATCGAAACGGGCTCAAGGAAGCTGTCGATATCAGGGGGGCAGATTACGTGTTAATGATTGACTCTGGGATATGGTTTGGTAAAAAGGCGCTCGAGCACATGATTGAGACACTTGAAAAACACAAGGATATCGGTATGGTTGCGCCCCATGCCATTGTCAAGGACCACGCACCGTGTACGTTTTACTATGATACGTTCGCGACTATTCTCATGGGCGGCGAAAAGGCCGAGCCTTTCACGAACCTGTTCCCGTGTGAAGCGGCCAAGTCAAAGAAACATGCGCGACACTGCCACTACGCAAAGGGGGATGACCCGCTACTCAGATGGCCCAATCGGTACTTCGATGTCATGAGCACGTTCGGGGGGTTCGTTCTCATTCGCCCCGACGTGTTTGAGGGCGCCAAGTGGGCCGTAAACAACGAGCGCGAGTGTGAGCATTGGGCGTTCTGTAAGGACATCAAGGATGCGGGTCACCGCATCGTCATTGACCGTAATGCGAAGGTACTCTGGAGCGAGTGGTCTTAGACAAAAGAGACCGTGTCCTTATAAAAATTAACCCATCATATGCAATAATTGTACGAATACCCTTCCCTGTGAATTTATCAACGAAAGAATCAGTATTTACTTCGCGGACGACCGTTATTCGAGGCCACCGTCCCTTTATCATGGTATCGAACTCCCATGTTTTAAAAATTATTTTGAGGCGTTGAAGAGCTTTAGCCCGATAAAGAGCCATTCGTCGTATATCCTTACACACTAGACTCATACTCTCGGCGTCCCGCATGTTCAGCCGCGTACAAACGTTGTACCATATGTCGGCCGGGACACTATCCATGTACAAAGAATACCCGTAAACGTTTAACTAAAGGTATACGCGTATGGTAGTATAATAATAAGATGTCGTCTTCCGAATTTATCAAAAGTTTCAAACCGGAGCGCCCCGACCATGTCATGTGGCTGAAGCAGATCTATGATTTAGCCAAGGCAAATTCGCCTACGATTCTCAGCAAATTCGTGGACAATCCCCTAGGTGTGCGCGCCGACCCCAAGGACAAAGAATTCGCGCTCGGGTGGATTGAGATTCACTTCGGGCTCGGTATGAAATACGCGCAGGCTGTTCTCGAACAAAAGGCGTGGATCCCAAACAAATAAGGAAATAGACCAACACTTAAATAAGTTAAAATGACAGACACGGAGTGTCCCATTTGCCTGGACCCGCTCGATGTCGAGCACGGGTTCGCGCGGACGGGGTGTTGTAAAACCGATGTGTGTTTCAATTGTTTCATAAACTGGCGCGCTAATAATGATACGTGTCCTGTGTGTAGAACGGGTGTCCCCGCGCTACCGTTTCGCGAACGCGTTGAATTGGTGAGAATCCAGCCCCCGTCCACTATACAATCGACAAACGCTGTCGCATATCGTCAACGCGAAGGTCAGCGCATAGCGGGCTATATATTTTCAACTATCACTCTGCTCGTCGTGGTTACAACAGTCGTGACCAATCAATGTGGCGGGTAAAAATGTTATGTAATAACAATGCCTACCGTGATTCGCAACGATATATCGAATAGATATAACGTCGATAGCAATAAACTCACCGCTTCCGAAAACTATGTACGGAATTTAGCACGGAATGTAACTGGTGCTCTTTATAGGGACATACTCGCTAACTTGAATTCGTGCTTAAAATCTGGGTGTAAGAGCGTGGCCTTCGAGACCTCTGTCAATATAAAAAACAATAAGAAAAGTAACGAATTTTACCTCCAGAGTTTCTTCGTTTATCGCATTACCGTCAAGGGCGACCAACGGGTCATCTCCTTTCAAAATCTTAAATTGACGTCGTCCCTTCGCGGGATGGGCGTGCTCACGGGCGTTCTCCGCCAACTCGAGCCGTTTTGCGATGCCAACGGGGTCACGATCGAGGTAACCGAACTCGGGAACCTCCAATTGGCCATGTACCTCGGAACCAAGCGCGGGTACGATTTATACTCGGGCGTCTACAGGAAGGGTTCGCCACTCAATAAGAGTACACTCAACAAACTGGCACCCCTCGTCAAAAAACACACGAATACCAAGGGGTTCATGGCAAAGATTGGTGTCGTTAAAGAGATGGGGAAGAACAAACCCGAATACGCCATCCGTAAACCCAAAAAATAGTGTCCGGAATACTCTCACAACCCGTCGCGGAATCAGGTGGTAACTATGAAAAATGGAGTGTTCCATTTGCTATGAAAAGACGAATGTCCCGATGAAACTCGCATGTAACCATGTTTTTTGTAAACCGTGTCTAAAATCATGGTACACGAAAGGGTGCGAAAACGGAGACAAGTGTCCTATGTGTCGCGCGAACATTGTGTGTCGCAAGAACTATAGACTCATTGCGACGTGGGACGAGGAACTTATCCAGATTGAAAAGGATGAACTGTTCAATGAAGGGTTCGAGTTCTACGCAGAGGAGTATGGCGACGACCCCGTATATTTCATGCACATGTTCAAGAAACTCCAGTATATCTATCGCATTGCCGAAAACGCCGACCAGATGGAAGAGATGATCGGGATTTGGGATACCGAGGACGAATACTCTGACAGCGAAAGTGACAGCGAAAGTGACGCGGACCTTACCCTTCCCGAGGACTTCTTCGACCCCGCCTTCTTTGATACGCTCGATTACGATGCCATGAGCGAACCCGCTAAAACTAAAACCGCGTACCACAACGAACCCCGGACATGGGAACTCTCTTTGTGGTACACGCAATACCCTAAACTTAAAAATATTGTAATGAATTAAATGCACAGACGCACGAGACCGTTGTGCCTTGCCGGTTCACGGAACAACAACCACAAACCTGTCCCCCCGATTCCCCCACCAGACCCCGTGTGTCGCGAATATTGCGTACGCGCTACCATTGATAATATAGAATCCGAGAAGTGTAAATTCGTCGGTAATTCTCAAAACTACGGTATCGTCGCAAAGACGAAACAAGTGTGTTTACGGTACAATAAAGAGTGCGAACCGTCTGTCACGATAACCAGACATACCAAACAATGTGATGGTACGATACGCGCCGACCTAGACGATGGAAGCACGATTCTCTTCAATCTACCTTAATTTAATACTTTGTTCGCGTTACCAGTGTTGGGATTGTAGATGTATTTGAAATCATTCGTAATGTAATTCGAAGGGACGATAGTCTGCATGAATTTTTTAGCCTCGATTAGTGCGGTACGCCCGTCATCCGCAGGGCACGACTTCGTAACCATTTTTCCTTTCAACATGTCCCTCAAAAACATAAGACCCTCTACATAACAAAAGTGATGTTGCGCGCGATAGGATGTAAGTGTTTTCCTTAATTTTTTGTCCGGCGCCTTGTCCGTTCTTATCAATCGCCCCAAACGGACAGAAGGAACAAAACCCCCCGTTGGTTGCCGACTACCGTCCTTTTTGTTACGCACAGCGGTTGCCATCTTTACACTGTTTTTGCTACGCAGTTCTTTGTCTCTCTTGCATGCACATCCTGCAATCGTTACCGCGTCCGTCTTATACGTTTTCTTAATGATATTTTCAAAATCAATGGAAAGGTTCGACTTATACCATGGACCCTGTTGCATGGAATCGTAAATAACGAATATATTGTCTTTTGCGCTGTAATAGAATGCCGCCCAGTGACCACCCACGTCTTTACCAAGGTCCAATGATATAAGTCCGATTCCATCTCTTTTTGGTAATTTTTTGGTTTTAATTTTAGGTTTTTTCATATTATAATCAATGACCCCCAACGTTTTTACGTTGTAATTTTCTACCATTTCGGCGAGAATCTTCTCGATGTTTCCATGAATATATACCCGGGGAATCTCGGACGATTTTTCTATCTCGAGTAAGCGACCGAGATTGTGATTTATGTACCATTGGTCTTCTTCGTCGAATTCAGTTGACATTTATATAATATGGTGTATAATGTTTAACTGGTTAACGGGTACACTAGGTTGAAAATTCCGTACTTGAAACCGGTTTCAATATATACGTCAACCCCGCTTTCTTCATCGACTAAAAATAATGTCCATCGTCTACCTAAAGAGTCACGTACGGTGGGGAGTCACAAAACAAACAAGACACCAAAGTTGTAAGACCTCCGTCCGAACTCCAAAACTAAAATGGCTACCCCCAACACCTCTCTCGTTTCCGGTCTCGCGCAAATGAACAGCTTCATCGTTGACGCCACCGAGATTCTCGACCTCCAAGACAAGACGCGCAAAGACTTTATCGCCAAGCTCGAGGATATGGAAAAGCGCATCCAGGAACTCAAGAAGCGGCTCGGTGCCACCAGCAAGACCCGGAAGACCCGCACCGCGAGCAATCGCGTTGCCTGCTGCGCTCTTACCGCCAAGGGTACCCGTTGCCAAAACTATGCCCTTGCCGGTAAGGACTTCTGCAGGAAGCACCTGGACAAGAAGCGTCTCCAGAACGCGGTTGAGACCCTTCCCAAGACCCCGGTCCCTCCGCCGGTCTCCGATGCCGAGCTCATCAGTCGCGTTTCCGATGTCCCGAAGTCGCCGCTCCTCGTCGCGTCCAAGACCGATGCCGATGGTCCGCCGACCTCCAAATCCTCGTCCGGTACTGCCACGCCCGCCAGTCGCCAGTCCGAGAATAATCCTCGCAGTGGCAGTGTTGGCCCCGAGGACGCCGATGTTGATGTTGACACCGCTCTCCAGGGACGCATTCGCGACATTCTGAACGGCGTCTGTGACGATGGATGTTGCGCGGACGAAGAAGACTTTTACTGATCGTTTTCCCCGCGCCGTATACGCAACAAGTGATCCGCCACCTTTTTAGCATAAATCAGTTCATGACGTAACTTTAAAAACAAATATGTAACGAAAACTTTATAAATCATTGAAATTCCCAAAAAGAAAATCCCAACCGTGTAGTGATACCCATCCATGTTTACATTGGCAATTTCCCCAAAACGCGTCTCTATGTCTTTATCCATGTAACATAAACATAACGTCGTAAAAAGAGACATTTGCACACACACATTAAAAACCTCATACCCCGTGAACGCAGAAACACATATCATATTGTGTTTGAGTGCTCCATAAATCCCTATTAAAGAGAATATACCTACTGGTGCCCCGTAGGGCAAGTGTAGATTGTATGAGAAAAATCCAGATACGATGTCCATAACAGCCGCAAAGTTGGCCCGTTGAGCCGTCACGTCGAGTTTTGTCGCCAATTCTCTCACATTGGAACCCATGTGGATGTAATTTCGGTAATAATTGTTAACGTTCATGTGTGTCATCCTTAAATATCGTCAATATCATATTTCTCATCCTCAAACGCAACCTCTTCGTCCGATGAATCGTCGTCCAAATCAAACTCGTTACCGCCCGCATTGAATTTGGATGTGATTTCCCCGTACTTGACGAGCGCCTGAACATGTTCGGGACTATACTTGGCGATTACATCGCCCGTACTCGTGTCGAAATCACGCAGACTGATTAGGATAATGTCGCCTGTGTTAATCCAAACGCGTTTCCGGAGTTTACCGCGGATGTGGGCGGTGATAGTTGTCTTGTCTGGAAGCTCGACGTCCAACCGACAATCGCCCAACATCTTCGTAACCCGACCATATTCCTGATCTTCGCTCTTAAATTCAACATTGCTCGTGTCTGTCTGTTCCATCTTCTTGCTCTTCTTGAACTTCTTCCCACCCTTAGTGTTCTTCGGCATGGTTTCTCGTTTTGACTTATCTAGTATGCGACCGGTGACTTTATGT
>Ga0181409_1000405_pt1 | contig 17349 bp, 25 predicted proteins | sample 32SPOviralmetaG_FD_130138 | JGI IMG/M metagenome (GOLD analysis project Ga0181409, IMG submission 130138) | Marine viral communities from the oligotrophic San Pedro Time Series (SPOT) site, San Pedro Channel, CA, USA - 32 SPOT_SRF_2012-05-30 | ecosystem: Environmental > Aquatic > Marine > Strait... | reverse complement strand
ATTAAAAAGTTTGATCTTACCATCCCATTTGCGAGACTTAAATGCCGGCATATACTTATGTCCCGGAACAAAAAACGAGAAGTATTCTCGGAGTTCGGGAATCTGGTGTGCTTCAGCATCAATTATCATCATCGCATGATCACGGAGACCGACACGAATGGTATTAGGTATACTCATTTAGGGCATCTTCACCAAGATAGCAATCAGCAGTATATTGGTTAGAAATATCTCTGCCGCAAGTATTGTGTGATACCACACCCACCGAGACTGGTATACTTTATTTACTGTAAATGTTTCCTTCATTTCTTTTAGCATTATTGTCCTGCCTCGAAAGACCTCCATCTAATCATATTTCCGATTGTCTGGTGCCTCCAGTTTAGATTATTAACAATTTCCGTAAGAGTATCTATCAGAGTTTTAAGGTACTGGATTTTCATCTCAGACTCTTGTATCTCCTTATCGGAGTCGTAATAATATTCTTTGAAGTTCTTGGTGGTGGCACTGAGACCCTCGTATGGATCATATGCCCACCCACGAGTCTCAATGTCCTCCTTGGACATCTTACCCTCGTAGTAGAGGTACTTTTCTTTGAGTAGAATCTTCTGTTTGAACTCAGACTGCTTCAGACGCAGTTTGGTCAACGAGAGATACTCCAGATACTTTGCGTGTAACGCAGGTGTCACACGAGAGGTTTCGTCTAGTTGGTGTTTAGAAATTTCGGAGTCTTCTCTCCACTCTGCTAGAATACTTTCTAGGTCTATCATAATATATTCTCCATACTGTAAAATTATATAGGGTTAAATTATCTCGAATTGAGAGAACCTAAATGACGCATCAAATGTCAGATAGTTCACATCTCCTGTTGTGGAAGTGAATTCAATATTACCAAGTGAGGTAGGTACGCAATCTCTGTACACGATCTTCTTGGTGGTGTTGTTATGACTTGACAATACATGAAGTGTGATGTCAGCATAGGTTGGGAATTTAGAACCCCGTTCAGCAGAAGATACTTGCCCATCATTAACTATTCGATTTAACCAATCCATCATCTCTGTATAGGATGTCATGTTCTCGTCAAGAATGATTGTAAAGTTTACCTCGGTGAATGTGATCTTGTCTCCTGCCAAGGGGACAGATGTGATTCTTCGGACAGGTAATTCCAGTGGTGCGACAGACGCACCGGGATGAGATACTGCTTGAACAAAGTACTCCATATTGGGATACTTTGTTCTGTCCATGACTAACTTAAAACCCGTGGGTTGCAGGTAGTTTAGATTGGTTGTCAGTTCCGCATCGGAAACTTGAATACTACTTTGTACTGGCATAAAGACCTCTTATATTATACTTCTATTTATAAGAGATTTAATGTATAGTTTCCTGTTCACGCATATTTACCAGAAGTTTCTGGATAACAGTAGACCAGTATTTTTTACCCCACTCGGAACCTGTACGAGAACGAGCACCCTTTGCGTTTTGGATCAATCGGGCATAATCATACATTGACAGTTCTCCCTTTACCGACCCAAACGATCTCTTCAAACTTCTCTTCGTAGGTCTTACCAAACACAGTAAACCCAACCTCGTGAAGTTCCTTCAGTACGAACTTGACTGCTTCTTTTGGGGTATCAAATGTATACCAAGTCAAGCACTCACGACCCTGATTTGCTAACCTTACTTCATACTTCATACTTGTTCTCCTAATTCCCAAGTTACGGGAGGTCGTCCCTCCATATAATGTGCTTGAGAAGCAACATACTTGTCACCCTCAACCTTGATGTACACTGGACGTTCCCAGTGTTCACAGATGTCAGACTCCTTGAAGTCTGCTTCATCAACGAGGTCGGAACCAAGAACATACTCTTGGAGGTACTCGTTGCTTTTCGACACGAGGTCGAACAGGGTATCATAGTAACCCTCGGATTGTGCATCCTCAACGGATACACCTTCTACCACATAGGTAGACCCACCCTTGCACTTCCAGTACTGTGGGCATTCCCCAGTACCATCCCAGTCATGGGCACCATAGTTCTCACGATATTGTGTGTGGATTACAATCTTCATATTACTCTCCGATAAATGCGTATTTGGGGTCTTTACAAAACTGACCGATTTCGTCAAAACCTAACAGGACAAAACCGTCCATTGGGTCAGTACCGTTCTCGTATTCGACTAACTCGAAACCCGCACGGAAGTTTCTGACTTCGTTGATATTCACTTCAATAATTCTCATAACCATTCCTCATTCTCAATACAAGTATTATACAACATTCAACAGGTTTTGTCTAATACCGTTTTGTTATAACGGAGAGACTTTTAAGAACTTTCTTCGTGCCTTTGAAAACTGTTTCATGGGTTTCTTGAAGATGATTTCCTCAGTAGTACCCTCTTTGATGTAACCCACTAATTGGGTTGCCTTGTTCACAATGTAGGTGTGACTCGGAACCTTATATCCCAAGTCATCCCACTCTGTAACTTCTTTCAAATAATCATTCATTATTTCTTACCTTTGTAACCAAGTGATTCCATCGCAAACACTGGTGAACCACAAACTTCGTAACCGTACTTCTCACTGTGAAACTTGTTATCGTGAGAAGACAATTCAAGATACTTCTCAACAGTCACATTTTTCACTAGGAAGTTGACCCATGCCTTCCAAGGTTTGTAACCATACTTGAATCGGGCAATGAACTCAGGTTTGGGTAAACCATGCCATGATGGGTGACAGTTAGGACTTGCGACCTCCATGTTGACAGACTCAGTGTGTCTACCACGGTACATCAAGTACATACCGTCCCAAGTGAAGTCTTCTTTAGTAAATGCAGTCATATTTTTCTCTCTTTTCTCATTATCAATACAAGGGTATTATAGCATCCGTAGCAGGTTTTGTCTAATACCGTTTTGTTATAAGGAAGACCTTTCTTAGTACTGATTTGCTTCTGCGTGGTGGATGGCATCAGCATAGTAGGTCTCTTCCCACTTATCAGCAGTAGGAGCAGACCGTTCCTCTTGTTCACGAACCTCATCAGCATATGCTTCCATCTGCTCATCCTCGGAACGAACCTCATCAATGTATCTCTCAATAGGAGCAGGGACTATGTAATCATCAGACAGTCGCAGTCTGTTATTAGCAGGATCGGCATCAACAAAGATGATCTCTTCAACACGCAACCAGTGCGATTCTTCGGTCAGTCTTACATAGTCATTTTCAAATATAATCATAATTTACTCTCTCAGTTCTCATTCTCAATACAAGTATTATACCATTCTGGTACATCTTTTGTCAAGGATTATTTTCAAAATAAGTGAAATAAATTAGATATTTTATGGGGGGAGGGGATGGGTGGTATGAGGGGACTTCCTGTCCCCTAGTTTTGTTACTCTGCTTCTTCTGGTTTAGTTGCGGCAGTTCCCGTCTTATCAGCAACATCTTTAATAAGATTAGATGTTACATCCAATACACCTGCGGTCACACCAAAGACATCAGAACCGACACCTTTAATAACACCACCAGTACCGTCAATGGTTGCATCGACAGTTGAACATGCAGACAAAACTAATGCGAATGCAATTGCAATAATACGCATAGTACTCTCTCCTGTTTTTAGATTACTGGATAACCAGATCCCCCGATAATACCGTGCGGTAATACCGACCTTACTACGTTGTTCAGATCGTGAACACTGTTATTTATACAAATAAAAAAAGGGACTCCGAAGAGTCCCTTAAAAAGTGGTAGGTTAGATATACTCCCCTACTCTTATTTTTATACCTAATCTTAGGTCAAGATGTTAGTCACCTTGAAGATGCGGTAGTACTGGTTAGTCTTAGCAGTAGCAAGACCGTCAGAAGGTGTAGAACCAACAAATGGGTTTGATGCCATTCCGTAACGAGTTTTAAACCCGATGCGTGGTTGGAAGTCATCTTCACCAACTGCTTTAACCATCTGTAATGGTACATATGGGCAGTAGAATACACCACTGTCATATGGGTTCTGACCCTTATAACCAACAGTTACATAGTCAGTGTTGGCATATGGATCGATGTATACACGGATACGACCATTCAGAAGACCTGCGAAAGTGTTACCAGTGTCATCAACCTGAAGGTTGTTAGACAGAGCAGGACTATAGTCCAAAGTACCGGCAGCGGCAAGAGCAGTAGCAACATCTGAAGAACAGATTACTACGTTACCTTTACCACGACGCGTTTCTTTAGCAATAGTGTTACACTCACGATCAATCTGTACACCCAGACCTTTGAACTTCTCAGCAGACCAACGACCATCAGTGTCAGAAGACATGTTGAAGATACCCTTGGCAGTTACGTTTGCCTGTTGAGCACCAGTCTTTGCTTGACTGTTGATAGTACGAATTACTTCGCGGTTGATTTCAGCAAGAATCTCAGTAGACAAAATGTTTGCCAACTCAGTTTCTGCGTCCAGACCGTGGATTGCTTTAAGGTCTTGAGCAAGTTCCAGAGTGTATTCTGCTTTAAGAGCACGACTCTTAGCAGTAACAGTCTGTCGTTCGATTGTGAAACCCATCTCGTTGAAAGAAGAACCACCAGTTGCTCCAAGTGCTTCAGCATCAGCAGTAGGCATACCACCTGCGGCAAGTGAAGTCAGACGAGCACCTTCGGAATCAATACCATTCCAACCAGAAGCATTGTCTGAATCGTGAGTACCAGAACTGTCACCAGAGAAACGAGTCTCTGCTTCGTTGACAAGTGCTTCACGGTTTGAAGTAGAACCACCCTGATAACGTGACTTCATCGCAAAGATGAGACCAGTTGGGCCATTCATAGGTTGAACACCACACACATCATATGCGATGAGGTTAGGCATTGCGCGTCTTACCAAAGAGATAAGAACGGGGTTAAAGTTGTTTACGGAACCAGTGCTGTTCGCAGGTGCCGCGGCATTTTCGGACAAGAAACCACTCTCTTGAGCAGACTGCTCCATGATTGCTTTTTCTTGGTTTTCTAGGATTGCGGCAGTTACAGAACGTCTGTGATTGTCGGTGATTTTACCGGCAGACTCTTCGTTCAGGACTGGTGCCCACTTTTCCATTAAACTATCGTAAGATTGCATTTTAATTTTCCTTGATTAATATTTAGGTGTTGTTTTGCGAATAGCAGAGAGGTAACCTTCCATCACAGATGATACTTCGACAGTACTGTCAGCATCTTCTACAATTTGTTCTACTTCTTCACTACTTGCGATTTCTTTGGTGAAGTATGACTCGACAACAGTTCGTACTTTTGAAGCAAATTGATCTTCGTCTTCAAAGTCGATGTCTTCTACGAGTGACTTCAGTTTTTCTACTTGTGTTTCAGCAAGATCGCGTGATGATTCACGAATGATCGAGTCACGTTTATATGCTTCCAATTCACAAGTAGTATCGATAACTCTTTGAGTGCTTTCGTTGAGTTTAGTTTCTAACTCTTCAACAGACTCAGCAAGTTCGTCAACTAGGTCTACCTTAGACTCAGGTACATCAATGTAAGACTCTGTGAACAGGTCTTTCATTTTGTCCATGAAAGTTTCAGCAATTTCGGTACGGAGACCGTTATGGATTGCTACTTGATTACTTTCCATCCAAGATTCAACTACATAGTTCAGGTAACTGTCTACCTTCTCCACAAGGTCTGCCTTAGTAGAAGATACTTCTTCTGCCAATTCTTCCTTGTACTGTGCTTCTAAACGATCAACTTCTTCTGACAATTTAGATTTAACAGCAGATTCAAAAATTACTGCGGTTTTAGCTTTAAACTCATCACTGAGTGTTGCTTCAGACTCGACCAATGCATCAATTTCAGCAGTAGTATCAATCTGTGTTTCCACGATTGCGTCAACTTCATCCATATCTACTGATTCTTCAACACCGCATACTTTTTCGTATGCCGCTTGTATATCTGCTTTATTAGATTTTACAAGCATGTTGTTCATAGCACTAATCATTCCCGCCTTTGTTTTTGGAACAGGAGATTTTTTTACTGCTTTCGCAGCTTTATCAACAGATGTGATAGAATCTTCTTCTTCACCACCTGCTGTCTCTTCGAGAGTTTCTTCCACAATGTCGTTAATTTCTTCATCGTGAAGTTCAACTTCGACTTTACTTTCTTCAGTCATAATTGACTCCTTACATACTAGATTTGATTAACGAGAGGAAATTTTTGAACTCTCGAACACTTGTCTCATATAAGACAGTTTTCGGAGCAGTTTTAATTTCAGTCTCCATTTTTTCAATTACTTGAGGACACAAAACACCGTTATTCCAGACCCAGTCAACACCTTCCATAATACCATTAACAAATGCTTCTGGTGCACTTGGGTCTTGTACGATGTCAATCGTACTAAGAATAAAGTCATCTTTGACGACCATTGCGCCGTTTCGGTTCTCAAGACTACCCATACCACGAGTTGACACTCCTAGTTGAACACCACCTTCAAGAAGACCTTTAACAATCTTACCCATTGGAGTATCCAATATTTGTGCCTTTCCAACCACATCATTTCCCTCAAACTTGAGGTCTGTGATGAGGTGTGAAACTTTGTCTAAGTTAACTGTCGGCCCTTCGGGGTGGTTTAGTTCCCCTACTGCCCGTTTCTTAGATACTTGTTCTGTAACATACTTACCTACTGCCCGTTCCATAATTGGTTTGGGGTAGACTCGTCCGTTTCTATTCTTCTTGTCTGCCTGTGCGAAAACACCTTCGATGACATAGTTCTTGTCACCATTCTCTTTCTTCTCTACGATACACTGTAGAGTTTCGTTTTCGTTAAATTCAGTAATAAGTTTCATGTTAGTTCCTTGATTACTTTGGTAGCAGACTTCTCCGCATCCTTCAGTGACTTAAATGCGTCTAACTTATCACCGTCAATATATACAACAAACGGCAAAGTTCCCTTGCCAATATTGATTATCTTGACAGGGATGCGATTAATTTTCTTATTAAGAACAACCTCACCTTTCGGTTCTTTTGTTCTTTCATTTAATTCTGAAATGAGTTGTTTATAAGATTTCATAGTATTATTTATACAAATTAATATTTACAAAAGTAATTATCTCTGTAAAAACCCACCTTTCGATAACATCTTTGCTACTGGTTTTTTACCCTTTAGCATATTTGGATTAGTTGCTAGATGACTTGGTAACTTACCCTGCTTTATCAACTTGTGTAAAACTTTACTAAGTTCGTGTGCGTCTATTCCAACTTCTCTAGCAATCTTTGCTAATCCTGCGGTGCCTTTATTTGGATTCTTCTTTCTCCAATCAAGGTAGTAACGGATTGCTTTCTTATATAGCATACCCTTTACACCGGGAATTTTCACTGCGATGTCAGTTGGAATTACAATAGATTCCGTGATTGCTTCATCAATGTCTTCATCAGTTAGAACTTCGATTAAATCAAATTCTTCTGTGAATGTCTTGAAACTAATCATCGGTTTCCTCTTCCTCTACTTCGGGGAGACTATCTTCGGTGTCCCCTACGATCTCGTCTTCTTCTTCGACACCATCATCCAACACAATCTCTTCGTCAGAGATATCGGAATCATCTTCAAGATCACCGTCTTGGTCATTGAAGATTGCCTGTGCGACCGCAACACGTTGTGCGTCTAGTGCGTCTGCCATCTTGTCTTGTATAAGACTCTGGAACGAACCTTCCGCATTATTCAAATCACCATCAGTGATCTGATTGATTAAATTTTCTACTGCCGATACTTCTACTTCTTCTACTTCACTCATTATACTTCCTCATCTTCGTCTACGGTGGCATTTTCACCTTCGACCTGTTGTTTCATTTCTTCAATGTCCTCATCAGACATCATCATTACGTTCTTCATTGCCCACTCACGGGAGAAGTACTCACCCACATACTGAGATACTTGATCAAGAGTCTGTAGTCTGTTCTGTAACAGTTCAGCATCTTTCAACTCAGTAAAGTGGTTGTCTCTCTGGAAGTCTACTGTGATAAACCCTTTCCACGAATCCCAATCCTGCTCAGTGATAACACCCTTGAGGATCAATTGTTTCTTGAGTATACCAGTAAACATCGCAGAGAACCTTTTACGCAGTCGATCAATAAACTTCTGGAACTTAACCTCGTCCCGTCCGATTTCTGTTGAACGACCTAGTGTAAACTGTGCTTCCTGTTCCAAACGAGATACTGGTACATTCAGTGAACGGTACAGTCTCTTCTGGAAGTAGATAATGTCATCAATCTGTCCGAGGTTTTCACCACCGGGAAGTGTGCTGATCTCAGTACCACGACCACCTTCCCTACGAGGCAACCAGAAATCTTCGAGCATAGACATATGCTTGCGATCATCTTTCAGTTGACCTGTGTTCGAATCATATACGATCTTGTTTCGATACTTAGACATAATGTCTTTCATATATGTTTCTGATTTATTACGAGGCATATTACCTACATCTATGTAGAATATTCTTCGTTCGGGAGCACGAGCAAGACGGTAGATTACGAGTGAATCTTCCATCATGCGTAATTGATTGATTGGTTTTAGTGCCTTATGTAGATAGGACACGACCTGTTTTTTACTAGGGTCTAGCAGACCACTAGAAACATATGAGATGCTATCTGGAGAAAGTCTTACCCCTTGGTTTTGACCTGCTTTCTCTTGATAGATGTAAAATTCTTTTACTTCTTTTACTATGTTCGCACCAGACCGTTGGTCTTTCTCTTGTTTTACTTCTTTAACTTTGCGAATCTTTGCGGCATCAATCGTTCTGATTTCTTGGATACCTGCTTTAAGATTTGATTCATTGACTACGAGGTGGTGATAAACACGACCATCTACATAGAATGAACGGAATATGTCGTGACCTAGTTCACCAAAATTCAGCATAGAGTATATGCCATTGAACTCATCGGTCATCTGCTTTTTGATGTTGTCGGGTGCTTCTACTTTGTCCAGATTAAGTTCACAAGACTGATTTTGCTCAGAACCCACAATGGATTCGTTCACAATGTCTTCGATTGCGGCATCTACTTCTGGATGGGTAGCAACTCCACGATACTTTACAATAAGTTGTTGGTTGTCCTTTGCCTTGTTGCCTTCCATGTCAATGTACTGACCATAGTGACTACCAGACGCAGTGACATAACCCGCACCATCGTCATCGGTGGGAGCAACAATAGATTTTAACTTATCCTTCTCTTTAACTGGTTTGTCTTGTCTTTTTAATTCAAAACCAAACAGTTTGAGAACACTGTTGTCTTGTTCTGCCATGTACATACCTTCTTTCTATAATAAAGAGGTAAGGGATTATTCCCCTACCCCCTTATCTATAACTAGATTAACTCTAGGATGTTGTGTTACTTTCCCAATACTGTACTTGGAATTCAACCGTAAACTCTTCGATCTGATCATTTGTTTCGTAGTTAACATCAATAGCACTGACATTAGTTGGGAAACAACCACGGAAGTTATAAGTTTTGATTGAAGAACCATCACGATCTAACTGCTCAACAATCAAATCTGCTTGATAATCAGCAGGATTGACCAGACCAGTGTTTGCTTGGTGACCGTTGATACCATTCATCCATCGTTCCATTGCATTACGAGTACCGAAATCGGTATCGTTGATGATGGTTACTGTCCAAGGTTCAAAGGTACGATCTCCTGCCATCTTCAACTGTCTGCCACGGAATGGTACATCAAAGAATGCCATTGCGGAAGCAGGAAGTTGCGCTGCTTTACATAGGAAGGATGTAAGTTCTACATCACCACCCGCATAAGCAGGGAAGTTAATCGTTGCTTTGAACAGATTGGGACGAGCACCGCCCCCTTTTAATTTTGACTTAAAGTCATCTACACCTAAAATTGCCATTTCTCAATACTCCTTATACTGTGCCAATGACTTCTTCAAACTCTACACCTGACCTAACAGCAACAAAGTTCAATGTTACATAGTTAATAGATCGTGCGGGTTTGACGAAGATACTTGCAATGAATTCATTACGGTCAACAACTGCGGGAGTGTTATTGGTTGCGTCACAAACTACTTTAAAGTCTGTGATACCTCTCCGACCTTGAATCTCTCGTAAGAAAGGTTCAACAATGTTAACGAACTCCGCACGAGTAAACTCGTCATTGAATTCGAACATTACGTTTCGACCTGCGATACCAATTGCTCTCTCAATTGCCAAGAACAACCTACGAACATTAATGCGATCAAACGCAGATGGTCGTGCTAGGTTAGTCTTGTCACCAAAGAGCATAACTCCCTGACCGGGAATATTAGCAATCGGGTTAATTCCTGCTTTGTACAAAGTGTCTCTTTCTGCTTTTGTACTAGACAGTACAATATCAGTGATGCCGAGATAACGACCTCGTCTTGCACCCGCAGGTGAGAACCAAGGTGCCGCAACCAAATCAGTTGCCGCCATTAGTCCTGCGGTTGAAGATGCGGCAGGAATCTTAACGTACTGGTCATTGTACTTATCAAATACCTTGAGGTAGTTGTTGTCCTGTACCAAGTAAGATGACTTGGTGTAGGTATCAGCAGTTGTTTTAACAGCAGTATTGGTACCTAAAGTAATTGCCGCATTACGATCTGGTGAGGCAACTGCCACACAATCTTTTCGTGCTTCTGCAATAGCAACTAGGTCATTTACAACAGTCGTTGCCGTTGCCGTATCCGCACATTCTGGCATGATGAGGAAGTCTATTTCGATGTTATCCGCATCATTGAACTGATCGTATCCAGTAGCATAGTCACCAGTTGCGAGTGATGCGTCAGTTACACCACCAGTAAAATCCCATTGGGATTGTTGACTGTTTGTAGCATTCGTCTTAAAGTCTACTGCCGCACCTTCGATTGCTTTATTTCCCCAGTTGTTGGAACCCGCACCGAAGTCACCGTGATCGGCAGAGTCGGTCAAACCCACATGAGGAATACCCGCATAAATCCATTGTGATCTATCGGTTAGTACATCTTTGTAGTAGTTTGAGGTACCATCAGCATTCTTCGCATTGGATGCGACTGATAGGAATGGGAAGGTTTCTAGTACAGTGTTTGCAACACCAGTGATTCCACCATCACGGTCAATAACCGCAATATGAACTTCATCATTGGTTGCACCTAGTGTTTCAGCAAACGCAGATGTGCCAGTAGCACCATCAAATGAACCTTTGTATGCCCAGTTGTTGAATGCGTTAGTCGCAGAATTTGCACTATCCGAAGTACCTACCATAGAAACTCGTAAAGAGTTACCAAGTACACCGGGATATTTCGCAATAAATGCTCCGTCATTACTATCTAATGAAGCATCTCGGAATCCGTCTACAGTATTATGTGTAGGTTGTACGAAGAAACTAGTCTCTTCAGTATCCCGAATGGTATTCACTCCTTGTGCGTTCTTTGCGGCAGCGGTTGTTTCACGAACAACATACATTGAACTTGAGTATCTTAAAAAATATGCGGCAGAATGGAAATCTACCGAATTGTCTTTGGTGGGTGCCGAGAATGTGCTTACAAGTCCAGTTTCATCAGAAACTAGAGTTGCTTGACCAACAGGGCCCCAACCGAAATTTCCCACAATTGCACCAGTAGAAGTTTGAACATTAGGCACTACGCCCGTGAGATCAATTTCTTTTACTATTACAGCAGGGGAAGCAGAGGGTGTAAAAAGTGCCATAACTCTATCCTTTCGTTTAATCTAATTATAAGTTAACATAATACGGTGCGAACACCGCATTAAATACGGTAGTTTCAATACATTTATTTATAAGAAAGCATATTTATAGAAAATAACTTGACTTTCTCTGTATTTCACTGTATAATTAACTTAGTGTTTGGGGAGGGATGAATACTACCAGTCGGTACCTCCTTCAAAGGTATGCCATCCTTTATATTCCTGATCATCCACAACATCATTCAATCCATTATCAATGAAACCAACTGGTGGTACATCGTCATCTATCTCTTTCATCTTTCTGGCAAACATCATCTCTTTTAGATTAATGTCTGTCATATCAGCAAAGAACTGAGATGTAACAAAGTATCCGAACATCACTAGATTCATCATTAGGTCATCATGGTTACCATCAGATGCTTCGTATGACTGACCCCTTGATGTGAAAGTTGATATCTCCATGATAGTATTCTCATCATGGATTTCCAACTTCTTGTTTTCGAGAATGTCCTTGATAGAGGAACAACCCAGTCTTTTGCTCTTTCTGTTTATTTCAATTCCGATACGATCTGCTTTGACTGCCGATTCCATATGAAGGTTCTCATACTCTAGGTCTTGATACAGTCCATTACAGACAACCGTGCCTTGGTCATTCGATTCCACAACAACATATGCCTCATTGTAGAAATTTGCGTACTTATATATAACATTAGGAAAGAGTAATGGAGATATAGTATTATTGCGATAGACAGCAACCTGTTTGAAAGGTCTCGTGCTAATGTCGATTACGTTAAACGTAGAATAATCCTGTCCTCTTCCTTTTGATACGTCCACACACATAACATATTCATGTTCTTTCTGTGGGTTGTCATATATTAATAAGTCACCCCCTTCACGATGAGATGAAGGTTGTGATGCTCGAAACCCTAGTAATGTCTCGGCATTGATTAGAGTATCACCTGTCCCAAAGAAAGTGTTGCCAAACTCTTGGTCAAACTGTAATTGGGAAGTGTTTGCTATCGTCTGTTTCTTCCAATCATCATCCCTTCCCGGCACATCGTACCAGTTTACGGTGAACGGAACAAACTCATTTATCTTCTGTACCGCACCTTCCCATATCTTGTGGAAGGTATTACCAATACCATTGGCAGTCGATGTGATAATTACCTTGGTGTCCTTACCCGCAGAAATTACTGGATAGGTAGATGTGTAGAACTCATTTGCTCTTTCAACAAATGCGAACTCGTCTAGGAACAAGAGGTTGACCGACATACCACGGATAGAACTACCAGAGGTTGCCGCGGCAATGATTCGAGAGTTGTTACTAAATTCGATAGAACCCTTGTTGAGTGCCTTGGTTCCCGGTTGGAGAAAGAACGGAAGATTCTCTAGCATCAATGTGACTCGTGCCAACATCTCCCTAGCAGTCGCACCTTTGTTTGCCAACACAGCAATAGTTTTCTCACTATGGAAACAAGCATACCAGATTATGTAACCAACCGAACTGATTGATTTACCAGACTGTCTACATGCGAGTACGATAGAGAATCGATTGTTATTGAAGTGGTCGAACATTTTCTCTTGATATGGGTACAATCTAAATGGGACAAGTCCGTCATCTAGAGAGATTACCTTGAGATATTTTTTACAGAAGTGTACGGGGTCTTTAGAACACTTTATATATTCTTTGACTTCTTCTTCGGTAAATTGGTGCTGTACTCCGTCTCGTTTAACATTAATGTTTCCGAGGTAGGATTCATTCGTCTTCGGGTTCGACATCAATTACATTTTCCACTTGGGTTTCATTCTGTATAAGTCTCTGTAGGTCTGTTGTAGTTCCTACAAATAGATTGTTTGTTGTATTACCGAGTTGCTTGGGTTGGTCATCTTCCTTATTGATTTCCTTGTGTTTCTTATTCAAGTCCATCAGTTTGTCGGTGACATCTGCCATGTTCTTCATCATACCAGATAAGACTTCAAAGGCACGGGGGTGTTCACTCTCTCGTGCGACTTCGATCATCAAGTCCATACTCTCTCTACCCTTCTCAATTATATCATGGTAGGTGTCACGAGAGGTAGTATAGTCATCTCTAATATTCTTATCGTTACTCTTATCACTCATTAAGCACTATCCAAGTCAATGGTAGAAAATCCATAGTCACTGTCTGCCGAGATTGAATTTGGGGTTGGAGTAATCTTCTGTGTTTTTACATAGAGATCACTATCAAGATTTCCTGCTTCCTGTAAGAAGTAGTTGTTACGAACATCACGAATGATGTTACCAGTCCCCTCGGGCCCATACAGTGCTATCTTCATTTCAAAGTCTAATGTATATATAATCGTTCTTCGTTGCTCAATAGCACCTTCGTAGTCATCCGAGAACTGAACCCCCGATAATGCGATAGGCACATCTTCGGTCAGACTAGGTATGTCTGCGAAAGGTTTGATTGTCGCAGTGTACTGTGGTGCAAAGTACGGAAGAATCTGTTCTACAATCTGTAGTGCGTCATCCTGTGACTTTGCATAGATGTTCAACTGAAACGAGATTGTGTACGGAGTAGATGTATAAATCTTTTGTTTTTTGGTTATATCATTACCTGCTTTGGCAATATTATTAACCTTGGGTAACTGTCGGGTTGGGTCATACTGCATGTTCGTAATCTCAAACGACATACGAGGCAACTTGATTGCTACTCTGCGTTCTGCGTCCTCACCCTTAGACATCTCATCTAGTCGAGATATAAAGTTTCTTTTGGGTGCGTAGGACAGAGGCACTTTGACCTGAGAGATAGTCTCCCCCGCATTATTGTGTCTGAGTACATGAAGGTTGTTGAACATCGAACCAAATACAGATACCGCAGTCCTTACTCGTTTATGATAAAACCATGTTCCAAACATTATAAGTCCCCAAACGGATTGGACTCTGAGAAGTCAAGGAAGTCTGCTTCAAAGTCATTAAAGATTTTATTCTGCGAATCCTGCTGAATCTCTTGTAGTTCCTGTACCAGTGTCGGTGTCGATACCCTACCAGACTCAGAACCAGTGACGAATTGTGTCGTGGTGAATGTATGGAACTTACCATCAGTTGCTCCTGCGTGAGCAATCTGTAGTATCTTGGTGTCAGGATTATATGCAGTGACCTCACCCTTCATTTGATAACCAGTACCAGACTGAGATACAACCTCACCGACCTTCCAAGCACTTCCATCGGTTCCTGCCGCACCAGTAAGTAGACCATCTGAATCCATAGTCAATGCGTACTGGTATGCTCCCTCAAACTCTACTTCATCAATCTCTGCGATGGCAGTATCAAAGTTCTCATCACTGTACTCGAACAACTCACAAGTCATTCTGAATGTGGGCAAGTTGCTCATCTGATAGAACGGAGTCTCGGTCTCTACCTTACGAATCTCAAATATAGAATCGGAAAGAGTCAGATAAATTAGGTCACCTTCCCTTGGTCGGAAATTATTCTCTGCGAGACGTTCACCAACCATGCGTTTCCATCTTTTTCTGGAAACAACAAAGTTTGCTTGGTCTCGTAGTTCGATACCAAACTTAGTGAACAGGTCACCCTCACCGTCAAATGCTTCGGTGTTTTCGATATACATTTCTACCTTATAGGCAGAACCAAAGGTTGACGGAACATCATCAAGAAAGACTGAGTCCTTGTTGACGATTTCTCGTGGGAGGTAATATACATCCTGTCCATACATCTTGAGGGCTTCAATGATGATGTCCTCATAGATTGTCTGTTCAGAACGAACACCTTGTTTGAAGTACGGGTTCGTTGCCATTATGTTATCCTACAAAGAAGTCTGGTGGAGTGTCATACTCATTATATATTCTTTGTCTAATTGTCTCTATCTCTTGTTTGGCATCTTCGTAAATCTGTCTGCCATTCAACTGTACACCACCGGGAAGGGTCACACCCTCAAACTTAATAAGGTTAGCACCCCACTGCTCTTTGATCAAGGCAGTCGCATATTCTTTCAAAAACAAGTTATCATACAGTTTGCCATTGTTGTTTGCGTTGGAGGCAACATACATTTCGATCATCAGGTTGTCCCCAACCTTGAGGTCTCCACTCTCGAAATCACCCAATATCTGTAGAGTGTTTGACTCTCGTTTGAATTGAATCTGTGGATGTCCAGTGAGTTTCATGTCAATCAAACTCATATATTGTTGCATCATCTCATAGGATGCTATAGAAGAACCTATACCACTACCCATGCCCCACAAATCATTGAGTCGCATTTGATATTTGACATCCATGAAACTGGTGCTACCAGACGAAGTGTCGAATGGCAGAACTCTAAGAATACTAAGGATATCATCAGCATTAGGAAGTGCGGTTGTATCGAGATCAAAGTCAATTGATTTTCGTGTTACCATATCCTGAGTCACTTCGACAGGAAGGAACACTTTATAACTACCTTCTGCGGCATACTCGGTGAACAATTGTAACGCATCGTTCACACGATCTTCTATCTGCTCGTCATCCACATTTATTTCAATCACAGGATGACCCAGTCTACGCAGACAGTAATCTATGAAGTTGTCTCTACTATTTATTCTTGTATATGGCATACTATCTATTTATCCTTAGTTTAGCAGTGTACCTGCGTTGTTGTACACATTAATTCTGTAATGAGACCCGTGTTGTCCATCAAGTAAGTCAGCATCCAATCCACTTGAATCACCATCTACTGTCTTAATTGCAGTCAGTATTTCGGATGCAGTTTGATCGGCAGTTGCGTTTGCTTCAATACCATCCAGTTTTGAACCATCTGTCGCAATATCACGACCATCAATTGTACTATTTGTGGTCAATGCACCAGTGAGGTCTATTGTAGTACCATTCAATAGTGTGAACTGCGTATCGGTAAGTCTCGCAACCGAGGTCATTGTACCCGATTTTGCAAGTTGCCACTCGAATGTACCACGTTCTGCATTAGTAGTAGTATCACCGATTCTACCATAGAACTGACCATAAACTTGGTCACTGCCCCCTGCATTCTTACCCTTGAACTTAAATTGACCGAGATTATCACCAGTGGCAGGAGTGCCCGATATTCTCTTCAACTGCATGATCGGGCCCGATGCACTATTAGAATCAGTCTCAATAATGTTGAGCACTGCTTGCCCATCAACATTCCCTGTAATTGTCACTGTACCTGTAGTCTCAATATCACCTGTACCAGTGATGTTATTACTATTGAGGTCAAGGTTGCCACCCAACTGAGGTGTAGTGTCTGCAACAAGACTTGTGTTGATCGCAACTGAACCCGCACTATCTACGAAACCATTCGCATCAATTGTTAGTACAGGTATCGCAGTAGTAGAACCGTATGTTCCCGCAGTTACTGTAGTTTGTGCATCACGGTTAACTTCACCAGTGAATGTACCACCCGCAAAGTTACCACTCGCATCTCGTGCGATAATTGCCGACCCAGTGTTTGCGGCAGTAGCAGTAGTCGCAGAGTTGTTTACCTTACCCGCAGTACTAATCGTTGCGAGTTTGGTATCTGCAATTGCGGCATCAGATTTGATGTCTGCGTTAATGATTGTATCCGCAGTGATTGCGGCATTAAGTGTTACTGCACCAGTACCATCAAAGGATACATTGGACGCAGTCACATCACCAGATATAGAGAAGTTCTGTCCCGAAGCAAGTGCTGTCGCAGT
>Ga0181409_1000396_pt1 | contig 17579 bp, 15 predicted proteins | sample 32SPOviralmetaG_FD_130138 | JGI IMG/M metagenome (GOLD analysis project Ga0181409, IMG submission 130138) | Marine viral communities from the oligotrophic San Pedro Time Series (SPOT) site, San Pedro Channel, CA, USA - 32 SPOT_SRF_2012-05-30 | ecosystem: Environmental > Aquatic > Marine > Strait... | reverse complement strand
GTCTATTATGGGAATCATAGTGTGATTTTTGAGAGAAATCCTTTCCACATCTTTCGCATGAATATTTAACCATTTTCGTTATATATTGTTAATATACTTTATTTTTAAATCAATTTTATAAATTAACTTAAAGGTGGAATGAAGAATCATCTACTTATCCGACTATCACCGTAATATGTCCACACTGTGGAGCAAAAAATACACATACAGATGATGGTAAAGATAGTCATCGAGAATGTGACCTACTGATTGATAGAAAAGGTAAAAAAATTATGTATGATTGTCCTGGTTATTATATTTGTAGATATGAGAACACACCAAGGTAGTTCAAAATTAAATAAATTTAATAAATTGGTAGAACTGTTGATAATTCTGTTGTATTTATTCCGTTGTTACAGAAATATATTTCTATAAATTCTTTAGTTCTTTTATCATTTAAAGATTTTACAATTTGTTCGTAACTACCATCGTCTGGACCAGTTATACAGATAAGATGATTTTCAATTAGATATGGTTTGTTACTTTCATAAAGACAAAATACAAATTTATAATTCCCTACACCATAACCACGATTTACTAATAATATTTTACCTGTTTTACCAGTTTTTTTGATATAGTTTTTCTTATATTCATTTTTATATGATTCTATACCGACAATACCATTTTTAATATCTGAACTGTATATTAATCTTGTTTCATTAGAATCATCTGTAAGAATAGGTTTATTTTGATTCCATACAATATTTCCAACAGATGCTTTAAATCCAATATTTTCAAGTGTTGTTGAATTTTGTAATAAGTTATTTATTTGTTTGGTCATATCCTTTGTTCCAAATATAGTATAATCACTTAAATACGATACATAATCACTAATATTATTTGTTTGTTTGTTTTGAACTATCATAACAATTGTATCTTGTTGGGTTTCAATATAATTTCCTGGTGCGTCAAATATTTCAACAATTGTAAAGTTTTGTATTATATATTTTCTTGTTTTATCGTAATATAAACAGTTCAAGAAATTTTTAGGCAGAACAAAACAAAGAATACCATTTTTTGTAAGCATTTCAAGGGATTTTAAAATGAATAGAATGAATATATTTGGACGACCATCGAAATACTTAAAATATGTAGAATCTACAGAATCTTTTTTCATTACAAAATATGGTGGGTTACCAATAATGAGGTCAAATTTTTTTATTGATTGATAATCAATAAAGTCTTCATTATCAATTACTATATTAGAGAATTTATTTTTTATAGAATCATAAATAGTGGTATTATATTCAATACCATTTATGTTTGCTTTATGGAAGTTATTAATAATAGATGATATAAACTCACCTGAACCACATGAAGGTTCAAGAATAGAAGATATTTCATGTGGAATGAGTTTTATTTGTTCGATACATTTATTTACACATTCAGGTGGTGTAAAATATATTCCCTGTGATTTTTTTTCTTCTTTTGATAATGTTGATGTTAATTCTTTTGAAAGAACAGAATATTGATTTAAACTCATATGATTATTTATGTTATGAGTTTAAATAATTTAATCAATTTTAAATAAGATTTATTTTTTAATGATTCCCATAATAAGTTCAACATCATTACCATCAATTGTTCTTTCTTCGCCTAATAATTCTATTATTTTTAGAAATGATTCTTCGTTGGCTATTATAAGATCATATGCTTGTTTACATGCGTATTTAATAAGTTCGGCAATTTCTTGTTCTACAATAGGGTCTTTTCCACCACCCATGTTCCCATTTAAAATATCACGACCTAAAAATGGTAGGTCTGGGTCATCAGCATGAACTACATTAAATTCTTCAGAGAATCCGTAAGTAGTTATATATTCTTTTGCTATAGCATATGCTTGTTTGAGGTCACCTGATGCTCCTGTTGTTATTTCAATATTTTCAAATTTTCCAAAAACTCTTCTGTCTCTTTCTTTTGGAACACCAATTTTTTCTCCCAAATATATTTCAGCAGCACGTCCTCCTAGAGCAATAATAAGGTTTGCTAACATGAATTTTTTCGTAGGGAATTTCATAAAGGTTTCTTTTGGAATAAATAATGTATAACCACCAGCACCACTTTTATTAGAGTTAATTGTTACTTTTTGAAGTGAAAACATGTCATTAAAAATAGCAACCATAATTGCATGACCTACTTCATGATAAGAAACAAGTTTAATTGCTCTTGGGTCAGTTTCTTGACGAAATGAACGAATTCCTATGGTGACTTTTTCATAAGCATCAAATATACTTTCTTTTGATATTTCTGTTTCGTTTTTTCTTACACTAAAAATGGCGGCTTCGTTCGCAAGATTTGCTAAATCAGCACCCGAAAACCCTGTTGTTAGACTTGCTACTTCTGTTATACTTGAATTATCTGCTAATTTTTTGTCTTTAAAATGAATTTTAGCGATTGCTTTGCGACCTTCAAAATCAGGTAATCCAACATTTACTTTACGGTCGAATCTTCCAGGTCTTACAAGAGCCCTGTCTAAAATATCAACTCTGTTCGTAGCAGCTAATACAATAATTCCATCGGCAGTTTCAAAACCATCCATATTTGTTAATATTTGGTTTAATGTTTGTTCTCTTTCATCATTACCACCGGCAATTCCAGCACCTCTCTGTCTTCCGACTGCGTCAATTTCATCTATAAATACAACACATGGTGAATTTTTTCTTGCTTTTTCGAATAAACTTCTTACACGACTTGCGCCAACACCAACGAACATTTCAATAAATTCGGAACCACTTGCGCTTATAAATGGAACACCTGCTTCACCTGCTACCGCACGTGCTAATAATGTTTTTCCAGTTCCTGGACTTCCTTCAAGAAGAACACCAGTTGGTATTTTGGCTCCTGCTTTTTCATATTTATCCGGGTTTTTTAAAAAATCAACAACTTCTTGTAGTTCATATTTTGCTTCATCACATCCTGCAACATCATTAAATTTAGTAAGAACAACAGTTGTATCTGGGTCGTCCCCATTTCCTCCACCAAAACCATTAAAACCAAAAAGGCCGTTGTTATTTTCGTTATTATTAGAATTTCTTATATTTCCAACTTTTTTATTTAATTGGTCGAGTGGGTTTTGACCCATATTATTTCTACCACCAAATCCCCCTTGGCCTCCTGTTAGGACACCTCTAATAATGTTAACAATCAAAACAACAAGTAAATACATTCCAATAAAACTTACGGTTTGTTTACCAAATTCTATAATTGGATTGCTAAAAGAATCTGGGTTTAATTTGTATAAGTCAAAATTTACATTATTGTTATTTAAAAAGGTTATAATTGAATCAAATGAATCAGGAAAATATTTTACATAATGAATATTGTTGGCAGTATATTCACCTATTTTATGACTATGGTCAATAACAAGTAATCCTGATTTGTCAGTTAGCATAGAAACACTATCGACATTTCCTTCTTTTACGTTTTCTACAAGAGTTTCATAGGACCAGTAATCACCGATAGGTTTACCTACAAAATCATTTATTATTTTAGTGCTATCGAATTCTGGAATTAATTCAGAAGAGGTCATTTTTATAACATTATTTCTAATACATGTTGTTTTTAAATTAGGAAAGGAAAATCCATAGGTTCTTATAGAATAAGAAAAGAGATTGATAAATAATATTGATATTATCATATTATTATATTATTCAATAGTGTTTAAATAATAGTTATAAACGCACAATATTTAAAAATGTTAAAATATTTCTCTAAAATATAATTTATTATTTTGATTTTTTTATATTTATTTTTGTTGATGTTGTTGAAAAACAAGAACACATTCTGTAGAAAAGTTCTGTAAGAATAAGAGCAGGAATACAACATAATATACAATTTTTACATGATTCATCGTTTGTATATATTCTTTCTCTTCTATTCCTCATGGTTAGATATGTTAGATTATGTTTAATTTAACTTTTTAAATGCTTAATTAAGAAATTTTTATTTAATTATTAATAATTCTAAATTACACGTAGAATAATAAGGATTTGAAAGTAATTAAATATATACACTAACAGATTTTGTCTTTTTTTTGATTTTTTTTAAATTATTTAAAGAGATTTTCTTTGTTTATTTAAATGAGGATCATTGACTCTCAGGATTTTAACTACGTTGTTAACAAACTTCGTTCTTTTTTTGTTTCTAAGGGCTTCCTTGAAGTGCACACACAAAACCGTTTGAGTATTCTTGCTGCTTGTGAAGACCCAACTACAATTTCTACTTACAGTTACGCTGGTCAAGTATGGCCTCTTCCACAAACTGGTCAAATGTGGTTAGAGTATGAGATGTTAAAACATCCAGACCGTGCTCCTGGTTATTTTTGTGTAAGCACAAGTTATAGAAATGAACCAAATCCTGTTGAAGGTCGTCATGATCTTATTTTTCCTATGTTTGAATTTGAAATTAAAGGTGGATTAGATGAGTTAATTAAGATGGAGAAGGAACTTATTGAATGGCTTGGGTTTTGTTCTCAAGATAAGTGTGTAGAGGTAGATTATGATGAAACTGCTGCTAAATATGGAACTGAAGAACTTGAACATGAACATGAAGAACAATTATGTAAAGAACATGGTCCTGTTGTATTCCTCGAGGATTTCCCTGAACGCACATCTCCTTTCTGGAACATGCGTCTTCACGATGATGATAAGACTAAGGCTAAAAAGGTTGATGTTATTCTTTGGGGTGTAGAAACTATAGGTAGTGCTGAAAGATCTTGTAATAAAGAAGAGATGAAAAAGCAGTTTTATGAAATTAGTTCTGGTGGATATAGTAAAATATTATTCGGTCAATTTACAAAAACACGTGTAGAAGGTGAATTAAATGAATTTTTAAGTTTTGATTTTTTTAAACGTTCTGGTGGTGGTATTGGTTTAACACGTATGATTAGTGCTATGAAACAAAGTGGTTTGATTCCTCATCACAATACATCGGAAGGTATTACAAGTGAAAAATGTTAAGATAATATGTTAATATGATTAAATAATAATTTATATTAACATACAAGTATATTTATGCTGAGGGTGAAAGTTGAATAACATTATTTGTATTTTCTCTGTAAAAAACAGTCCAAATACCACAATTTCCGTTGTTTAAAATAATATGATTACATTTTGCCATAATTAAAACAATCGCCAGAAATTTCTTGGAATATTCATGCGTGTTGTCAAATACTTTATCTACTGATTTTTTTGGGTTTTTTTTCATATGCCGTATTTCATCTGTTAATATAAATGAATTAGGTATTTTTTGTAACATTAATTCAACAAATTCAGTTTCATCACTTTGTATTAAAAAATTTGTATTTGGATATTTATTTTTAATTTTAGAAGCTTGTATTAAATATTCATTGTAATTTGTGTCCTCCTTTTTTCTGTAGTATATTTCAGATGCTTTATCGTTACCTCTATAAAATAAAACGCACATATTTGTGTAGTCATTTATTTTATATTTTTCTTCAATATTTTTTACAATTTCATATATATCTGGTGTAGGTGTAAAGTATTTTTTTATAAATGGTATTATTGATTTAATATCTAATTTATTGTAATTAATCCATTGGTCCGTTTGTTGATATTTGACTATTTTATTAGTAAATACAATATTATTAATATTTTCGTAGCAAACAAAAAAATCGTAAATATCATCATTCTTATTTTTTTTATACCATGTATATGATTCTGTGCTATCAACTTTTTCAGGTAAGTTAAAATTATTTTCGTTGAAATATTGTATTATAGCATCAAGTCTAACGCTACAACAAGAGAAGAATCCAGACTCATGTTTCATATGAATATTCTTTCCTATTATTTTGTGATAAGGCATTTGACTATTGTATTTATATAATTAAATGTTTTTAAACGAACGCTCCATATTAATTTATTATTTTTTTGTAAAAGATATCATAAAATCATCATTCTTATTATTGTAGGTATTTCTTGTATCAAAATATTCAACAACGAAATTTTGATTGATGTATTCTTTGAAATTTTCTGGAAAAATAGATAAGTCCTTGAAACCTGGTATATTTTGTGGTTGAATATCTTCTATAACATATATACCGTTGGATGATAGATATTTATGTAAGTACATAAATGAGAAAACTTGATGTTTCCCTTGATGAGAACCATCATCTATTATTATGTCTAATGGAGCGTTAATTTGGTCTATAACTGATTTTAAGTCTTGCTCACTATTTTGATTTGCTACAAATGTCATAATTCTGTCTTTATTGAGTTCTGAATGCGCGTATATATCAATGCCATATATGTGTGCGTTGGCAAAATACTCTTTCCAACATTTTAAACTATTGCCTGTTTGATAGCCTTTCGATGATACGTGTCTCATTTGATTATTTTCTACAGAACCTATACCAATTTCTAATAAGTTTTTTATTTTATATCTTATATATTTAAACATTTTTTCATAACCAGGAATATAGTTGTGAGCTAAAACTTTATCTAATCGATATTTATTAGCCAATTTATTTAGTGTTTTTTCAGAAGCAGTTAATTCATAAGGAATTATTTTTTTATTTTCATAAAGTTCTCTTGGATATTTTTTTTTATAATGAGGACAAGAACTATGCCATAATCCAATAAATTTACCCAAACCATCTTTTGTCATATGAAATTCTGGAGCATTATATGATTTATCTATTATTTTTTCCATATATTTGATATAATCAGATTTTGTCCACCAAAAATTACCAGCATAATGTAATTCTTCATTAGACTTATCTTGTAAATTAACACCAACCATATGATAATTTTCTAAATAGTTAAGACATATTTTCCACTGTTCTATATTAAAATAACAAAGATAATTTACCCAACTCTTAATATTAATATTATCTGGTTTTGTGCATCCTTTAGTATGTAAATAAAGAATGTAAGCATCTTCTATTTTGGAATCTTCAATCATCTTATTTATTGTAAAAGTTTCGTAAAGTTTTAAATTTTCATTTTCTTTTACTATTTTTATTTTATTAAATTTATTAATGAAATTTTTAAATGTTTGTGATTGAAATCCTAAAACTCCACACCTTATTTCATAAACTACATCATATAATTTTGATTCTTTTATGTAATTAACTAAATTCATAAATATATCTTCATATGTATTTAAACAAGCTATATGAATGTATATAATTATTTTTTTTTTCAAGTATTCAGAAGTAATACTACTAATTATCTTATCTTCCATAACTTTCTTATTTTGAATATCCATTCTATTTAATATATCTACATTTTCTTTTGTAAATATATTCTTATGGTATTCATTATAATTTTCTAAAATTTCCTTAGTCTTATCAACTATATCATCATAATCACTCCAAATTATTAAATCATTATATGGAATAAAATGGTTTAATGGTGATTTTTCTGAAACTACAATAACGCCATTTTGTAAAGCAGGTAAACATCTCAATTCTTCAAACGTATGATGATGAGGAGTTTGATGAATATTTATTAATACCTTGGTATTTTGGTATAATTCTTGTAATTTATTTTTATCAAAACAATTATTTATATTACTGTGGTTCAACGTAGATTCACTTATTTTTTCTAGTAATATTTTTCTCCTTGGTTCATTTGTATTAATAAATGTTGTAAGTGATTCAATTTTTCTGTTATTACTACTAATATGAAGGTTTTCATAAAGGAACGGTGATATATAAATATGGTTATTGGAAAAATAATTATATAAATCACTTTTTTTTACATTAAAAATATTAGGATTACTATAATCAATTACAATATCAGCTAACTTTAAACTTTCAACTTCATGTATTCTTACAAGATAATATTCGTTTTCATTATATTTTATTTTTCCTATAGGTGTATTCCCTGAAATACTTCGACCACCTTTTTTTACAAGTGTATGTTCGTAATTTATTTTTATTTTTATAGTTTTATTATTGTTATTAAAATTATATTCTTTACTGTCTAAATTGATATTAATTGATATGTCATTTTTATATATAATGTATTTTAATAGTGATAGAATATATTGATAGTAATCATTTACATAATGTTTTTTATTCGATATTAAAATATTTGATTTATTTATTTTAAGTAAATCCATATTTTTATATATAGGATAAATATTTTATCTCATTTTAAAGATTCAAATGTTTACAATATACTCTTTATATACAATATTAGTTATGACTGATTTGAATGATGAAACTCCAAAAAAGTATTATGTATATTTACTTGAATGTAACGATGGAAGCACATATGTTGGTGCGACGGTTGACCTTGAACATCGTCTTAGACAGCATAACTGTGAAATTAAAGGAGGGGCTGTTGCTACAAGTCGGCGAGTAAAAAAGGGTTATATGTGGAAACGTGTATGTCATGTGACGGGATTTCCAACTTGGTCATCAGCACTTCAATTTGAATGGGCTTGGAAATACCAAAGTAGAAAATTGTCATCTAAAATGAAACCAATTGAACGTCGTCAGATAGCCCTCGATAATTTATTGGCACTTGAGAGACCAACAAGCAAGGCGATTGCTTATAGCGAATGGCCTGAACCTATATTAGTTTTTTGGGAAGGATAGGTTAATAAATTGAATTTTATATTTATAATATTAAATATATCGTAAATCTAATAATGGTTTTTCTGTATTAGTTATTGATGTAGTATTTTTAGAAACTAATTCATTTGTAAGATAATCTATTGTTAATGACTTATTTTTAAGTTCTATATCCATTTTTGCAATAATGCGTTTCTGGTTTTCGATAGTTTCGTTGTTTTTTAAACATTCTGTATAATAGTTTAATTTATTGTTATTTAATTCTTCAATCCATTTTTGGTGTCGTTTTGTTTTCATATGTGTAGTAAACTTTGATAATATGTCGAATACTTTTGTTCTATTTGAACATGGACATTTAATTCCATTTTTTATAATAGGTTTGCTATCAATATAGTTTCCAGATGTATCAACAGAAGGAACATATATATCCGGTATAAGATTAATATCCATTTTACGTTGATTTAAATTAAATATTATTATTTAAATCAATTTTATCATCTAATTAATAAATTTAAAACATGGAACCAAAACCTCCTCCGAGTGCTTCGTTAGCGGCCATTAATTCTGTTTCTTGTGGGATATGAACACTGTTTGGTGTGCTTGCATTAATCATAGGATTACTTGGACCTCCATGCATGGAATTGTAATTTACCTCATTTGGTTCATTTTTTTTAGTAAGGCGTTCAGGCATAGGCATGGATGGAGCACTTGGTTTTTTTTCTTCTTTTTTCTCTTCTGGGTCTTCTTTTTCTCCATTTATGGCAACCATAATGCGTTCAAAAAGAATATTTGATTTTTCACCAAGTTTGGTGTGAAGACTCATTAATATTATTAAAAATGGTAGAACAATCGAAGTTAAAATAAATGGTTCGTATGGTTTTTCACTATATGTTGGTATAAATGTTACTAAACGATGTATGTAAAACATTCCAACAAATAGAACAATTATTTGAGCAATCATTTCAAGTAATATTTCTAAACTTCCTTTTGTTTCATCAGTTTCTGGGATAACTCTTCTTACAAGTTTGTTTAAAAGAACAATTGGTATAATACTTAGCCCTGCGTATTGTGTTACATTTAATAATTCAACTTTTGTATCGTCATCGAATTTAAACATATGGCTAAAAAATGTTTTTTTTTGATTTGTGTTTGTTCCTGCGTTTTCTAATTGATCCATATATGTTTTAACATTAGAAATTATTTTGTTTGCAACATCAAACATTTATGGATTTAAAGTAAAAATATAATAATCTACATTAGAATTTGTTTTTTCAGAAGTATGCTTAATTAAATTCCATTTATTATTTTGTTTAATTTCGTTTAGTGAATAGGGAAAGTTGATATTACATACATTTTTTGTTTCATTAATTACATTCCAGTATATTTCTCTTAATTTTGTATGTTGTATTGCTTCTTTGTAAAGACAACAACCACCGATAACAAATATTTTTGAAATATTTAATTTGCTACAATAATGTAGTGCTAAATCCAAAGTTGGAAGTATTGTAAGTTCGGTATTTTTTAATGTTTTTGATATTATTATATTTTTCCTTCCAGGTAGTTCTTTACCAATAGACATGTATGTATTACGTCCCATAATAACAGCATTATTATCTTTGTTATCACCTAATGTTAGTTTTTTAAAAAACATCATGTCTTCTTTGTTTTTCCATGGGATTGTATATATTTTTTTATCTTTGTCATAATATCCAATTCCACCTGTGGTATCAGTTGCCACTATAATGGAAAATTCCATGCTTTATACTATGAAATTTGTAACATATTATAAAATTGATTTTAACGATATTTAATTAGATATTATATAAGTAAAATGGTTATGATATGCACAGAACCGTATAACACAACAAGTATTATAAATGATAATGAAAAAAGTGAAATGGTAGAACATTTTAAAACATTTCCTTTTGAATTGAGTGATTTTCAAAAATATGCTCTTACTGGTATTGTAAATGGAGACCATGTTCTTGTAACAGCACATACAGGTTCAGGTAAAACACTTCCTGCTGAATTTGCTATAAAGTTCTTTTGTGGTAAAGGAAAAAAGGTAATATATACAAGTCCTATAAAAGCACTTTCAAATCAGAAATTTTATGAATTCACTAAAGAATTTCCTGAGTTTTCAATTGGTATTTTAACTGGTGATATAAAATTTAACCCTGAAGCAGACGTTCTTATAATGACAACAGAAATCCTTCAAAATAATCTTTATCAAAGAAGTCAAAATGTAGAAACAAGCAATCTCCATTTCAATATAGATATTCAAAATGAATTAGCATGTGTTATATATGACGAAGTCCATTATATAAATGATGCTGATAGAGGAAAGGTATGGGAAGAAAGCATGATGATGCTTCCCAAACACGTTCAAATGGTAATGTTATCAGCAACAATTGATAAGTCACATGTTTTTGCAAAATGGTGTGAAGATAGATATAGTGATTGTGATAAAAAAGTATGGTTAGCACCTACAAATCACAGAGTAGTTCCATTAACACATTATAACTATATTGTTACACCAGATGGATTCTATAAACACGAAAAGGATAAAGAGGTCCAAAAGATGGTTCGTGAATATTGTGGTGACTTTCATACTATTCGTGATAGTAATGGCAAATTTGTAGAAGATACAGCCCATAAGACACAAAAAATACTTCGTATGTTAGAAAAACATAAAATAAGGGTAACAAATGAATTTGTATTAGAGAGTGTTCTTCGTTTCCTCAATCAAAGGGATATGCTTCCGGCAATATGTTTTGTGTTTTCACGTAAAAATGTTGAAAGATTTGCTGGGAATATAAATATCTCTTTATTTCCAAGTGATTCTAAAATACCAAGTATTATTGAACATGAATGTCAAACAATTTTGCGTAAATTACCAAATTTTGAAGAATATATTAAACTTCCAGAATTTCGATTTATTGTTTCTTGTCTTCAAAAAGGAATAGCAGTTCATCATAGTGGAATTATTCCTGTATTTCGTGAAATGATAGAATTATTATTTGCCAAAGGATATATTCGAGCACTTTTCGCAACTGAAACATTTGCTGTTGGTATAAATATGCCTACAAAAACAGTATTATTTACTTCATTAAATAAGTTTTCAGATAACGGAAATCGCTGGGTTCATAGTCATGAATATACACAAATGGCAGGACGTGCAGGAAGAAGAGGTTTGGATACTGTAGGACATGTTATTCATCTTAATAATTTAATGTGGACAGGTGGATATCCTGATACAACAACATATCGAAATATATTGAATGGTGTTCCACAAACTTTAGTTTCTAAATTTTCAGTAAATTTTGGAATAATTCTGAATATGTTAGAGATGGGTGTTCAAATGGAAAATATGGAAGAATATGCAAGAAAAAGTATGTTATCTGGTGACCTTGACAGAAAATTATCTGGAATTGATAATGAAATAATGATAATAAATAAAAAAATAGAAAATTATAATATTAGCGAACAAGACTTTATAAACATAGATGAATATTCAAAATTAGAAGAATCTATGGAAAATATGAATGGAAACAAACGAAAAAAACTATATAAGAATCTTGATAAACTTGCATCAAATATAATTGATTTTGAAAGTAAAAAAAAGGTTTATAAGGAATTTTCAATATGTAAGAAAGAATTACACGATTTGACAAATGTTAAGTCTGGTATTTATTCATATTTTACTAATACTATTGATGTTAAGATGGATTATTTAAATATAAACAAATTTATTACAAGAGATGAAGATACTAATGTAACACCTACACAAAAGGGTAAAATTGCTATGTTCGTAAAGGAAGCACCAGGACTTACATTTGGTGATATATTTGAACTAAATGAGTTTCAAACTCTTGATATTCATGATATTGTTGGTTTATTAAGTTGTTTTACTAATATACGTGTTAGTGATGAAATTAAAATAAATAAACCTCCAAAACATGGAGATGTAATAAGTAGTCAATTATCGTTTGTTTTAGATAAAGCATATACATTTATGGTCACACATCATGTTGGGCAGATGTCTTTAGGTATTCAAGATATAAGTGAAAATCCGGATAATGATATACATTTTGATATTATTGAAGAGGTTATTTCTTGGTGTGATTGCCAAAAAGAGTCTGATTGTGTATTATTATTGAATAAACTTAAGGAAGAAAAGAATATATTCCCAGGAGAATTTATTAAAGCAATATTGAAAATAAATAATATCACTTTAGAATTAGAAAATATTTGTGAATTACTTGGAAATGTCGAGATGAAAAATAAATTATCTTTTATACCAGAAAAAACTCTTAAATTTATAGCTACAAATCAATCTCTTTATGTTTAATTAAATTGTAACTATATTCGTAAAATAAATTAAATATAGAAGTTATATTAATATAGATGACAAAGAAAATCGTAGAATATATTGCTATGGCAAAAATGTGTTCTTATGTAAGACCATCAAAAGAATTTGGAGAATGGAATGAATTAGATTATCATTATGATTCTTTGTATATTACTTTTACAAATCCAACTCAAACACAGTCTTTGATACTGATTTGTTCTCAAAACACATTTACAAATAATTATTTTAAGCGTCTTATTAAAGATTATATCACAAAATTTTCAAAATAATAAGAATAAAATAAAATATATTTTTATTATTTTATTATTATGAGCATACGATTCGGTGGAAGAGTTAATATAGAAGATGTTGGTGTTGGAAATAAAATGTTCTTGTATTTTGCTGCAATTATTCATCATTATAATAATGGAACACGAGTAATAGCAGATGGAAGAAGCCCTATGAAGAAAATAAAAGCATTAATAAAAATTGCTTCAAATAATGTTACAGATAATTTATATTATAAAACGACACCTAAAAACCCAGGACCTTCAAAAAATATACCATCTGTTTATAATAAAGAAACAAACGAATTAATTTATTTAGGTGAAGGAAATACTCATGTATTTTCTAATTATTATCATAATACATCCAATATTGTAAAACATGAAGAACTTGTTCGTTCTTGTTTAGATTTAGAATTTTTTAAAAAAGATGCGTTGAAAGAAATATCGTTTACGGTAGAACCCGATGATGTTTTATGTTCAATTAGAATAGGAGATTTTATAAGAAACAATTTAATACATCCTGATTATTATTTATCTATTTTGAGAGAAAAATCAAAAAATGGAAAACTTGGAAAAATTTATTTGAGTATATTTAATAATTATGAAGGACTAACTGAAAAATATGTTTCTTTTTTCAAAGAATTCGATGATAAAATTGTTGTTCTTACAAATAATAATGAACATCATGATTTTTATTTGCCATCTTTATTTAAAACTATAATAGTTTCCAATTCTACTTTTCATTGGTGGTCAGCATTTTTAAACGGTAAAAATAGTATTGCCACATATATACCTTCAAATTTTGGAATTTTAAAACCTGAAATGTTTCCCTCAACTGAAACACGGAATATTAGACTTATTGGTAGTTTGGATTAAATTGTAGTATTATTTTTGATTTCTTCCTCTTCCATATAAACAGATACTCTTACTTTTTTTCTCATATTTTCTTCTTCTTTAAAAACATAAATTTTGAAAAACGCAAATGAATAATTTATCATGTCATATGTTGATAATGTTTGACATGTTATATTTAGATCACTAAGATGAACTGTATATTCAAATAATCCATCATTACGTAATTCTTTATTAAATAATAGACCTATATATGTTTTTTCTAATTTTGTTTCATCTTTGAGTAAGTTTAGTAATTCATAGTTATTTTGTATTTTTTTAATTGATTTCATATCGGTGTTTATAGTATCCATAAATTCCGGTGATGTCCATTTATGATAAAATGATTGTGCTTTATCACTTAATTCACATAATGAGTTGTTTTTTTGAAATACAATCATATTTAATAAATCAACTATTCTTCTTATTGGTGATGTAATATGTATATAACATTCCAAATTCATTAATTTGTGTTCACTTTTTATTTTATGTATATATTCACCAGAATAATTATTCCAGTTGTATAAGAATTTATATAAGTCGTTTGGAAGTGTATCTGGTATTTGTTCTTTATTTTTTTTAAATGTAGTCGCTCTATAAATACCATTAATTGATTGAGCACTCATATTTTTAGCACAATAGTAATTCATTAGTATCATAAGATATGAAACAAGTTCTCTTGGACCATTTATTTCAGGAACACCTTTTTCTTTATCATTATTTCTTTTATATATTATATTTTTTAATTCTTTTGTTTTTTGATATGTATTATCATTTTTTAATTTATTACAATCATAACTATAGTTATTGCTTACATTTATAAGTGTGTTGATAAATCGAATATCTGTTATTCCTTCATTATCTTTTACAACAATATCCATCGCCAAAGCAAATCTATTATTGTTTTTACTAAGACTACATAATGTTTCACTCAGTAACGATGGAAGCATAGGTCTTTTTTTATCTGGTAAATAAATACTGGATACACGGTTGGAAATTTCATCCCACAAATCAAATTCTTCTATCCAAAAAGTTACATTTGATATATAAATCGATAATATAGAATAACCATCATAACATTTTACACCGAATGCGTCATCATAGTCCAACGCACCTATCGGGTCTATTGTTATTATACGATTTTCTATTCTTGATTCTATATTATGTTTTTTCATAATGTTTTCAATTAAACATTCTCTTTTTGTATTATTGAAATTATTGGATAACTTTTTATTAAATAATGATATAGAGTGATTAAGATTTTTACATTGGATAGAATATTCACAAAAATTATTAATAATATCTACTGAACCAATATTTTGAATTATAACACCGTATGGATGCTTATCATTCCAGTGTTCAAACTTTATTGTTACGTAAAGATTGTGTGGAAGTTTTGAAAACACATTTTGTTTGTATTCATATGGAACTATAAATATAGGTAGTTGTTTATCATTCGGAACACATTTATAATAATATTTTTTAGGATTAGTTGGATGGCGTCCAAAACTTTTACAACCAATCAACATCAATACACATGGAATATTTTTATTTTGACGTGTATTTGATTTCACAATAATTGTTTCATTATTTTCATGATAATAATTGAAAACATCTTTATTAAATAATTTGTGTTCAATAGGATTGAAATTTGGTGGAGGTGTAATTTTTTCAAGAGTATTTGGGTCGTATAATGACCATTCACTTCCATTTCTGTCTTCGATGTTAATTCGTAATTTCATTTATTTTAGATTATATTAAAAAACACGTAATTATTTTATATCAATTTTAATAATACTCGTAATTCAAACAGCGTTCTATATGTTTTTTTAATGAAACATTTATTTTTGTTTTGTTTTCAAGTGAAACATCGTTTGATTCGTATAATATCATGTCAAGAGGAGCATGACATATATAAATATATGGTCCTTCAATATAATTTATATTTTCATCACTATCAACTTTATTTGATTCTATTTTTATTGGTAATGTGCATACTTTTTCAAGAAAAGTATTTGAAGCAATATTTTGAAGATAAGGTGTTTTCATTATAAAATCACGTGTGCATAATAATCTTACTCCTTCTTCAGGAAATATTATCATATATGTATAAGAAGAATAAGCATATAGTTCGTTATCTGGTCTATAATAATAAAACATATCTTGGTCTTTTGGAAAATATACAGGATTTTCGAAAACTGATGAGCATAAGAATGTATAGTTAATAGGAAACATTATTCGTAACATGTTTTCATAATTTTCAGAACATCCATTACATGAATTAATAAGGTGTGCTATTAAAATGTAATTTCCTTTTTGTTTATAATTTAATTGATTGTTATCGTTATTATCGTCACAATCTAAATCTATTTTTACTTTGTCATAATATAAATCTGTTATAGTTGTATTTGAATCTGGTTCAATACTATCTAAAATGTCTTTTACAGATGGTAATAACTTGGTGGTGTCTTTTTTTGATAACATATTCTTTTATTTTATATCTCTAAGATGTGATATTTATTGTTATTTCAATTTTATAAATAAATAACAATACAGTTTAATTATGTTGAACAATTTATCAATTCGGGATTTATAGTATTGGAATTAAGATGCTTAATCATGTCTGAACATTGAGCACGACGTAATATTTCAAGACTGTTAAAATTTCTTCCGTCATATAAATAAATTCCTTTTCCGAGAGAAATTGTTTTTTTGCCTAACAATATATGTGTCTTTCGGCAATTGATAGCAGCGCGTAATGTATTAAATCTTACTTTTTCATAAACATAAGTATTTGTTTTTTTACAATACATCACACCTTGATGATTTACTTCAATAAGGTCTGTTGGTTTGCTTGGACTTTGAGGTGGTGATGATATATAAGTATAATCGGTTATTATTTCATTTGAAATGTTAGCGTCTTTAGCACAATCAACACAGTAGTTATTTGAAACAGCACCCATATTCATAACACATGATAAGCACATGGGATGACCACAATTAAGCATAGCGAACGGATTATCTGTGAAACTACACTCGCAATTAGGGCAACTAAGGTCAGAAGAAATTGTGTTCAAGTAATCCGGGCAAGTTTTTCTGTTATGACCGGTCTTTTGGCAATAAGTACATGGCATATTGATACATATCCCTAATATTTTTTCTCATAAAAAATGCCTTTTGTACCCTTCTCTCCAATATTTTTTTCAGAGAACAATATGAAAAATAAAAAGTATGACCGGATTCTATTAGTTCGAACGAAAAATCTTATGCGTATGCAGAAGTTTCCTAGAACACTAGAAAAATCATTTTATTAGCATTAATTATCCTTTTTAGTATTTCCACTTTTTTCACTCTTTCCATTATTTGTTTTCTTTTTTGAATTTCCTTTCGGTTTAACGTCATGTTCTTCTTGTGTTTTATTGGAATCATTTTCTGAATTTGGATGATTTTGAATATCTTCATCTTTCCT
>Ga0181409_1000383_pt1 | contig 17856 bp, 17 predicted proteins | sample 32SPOviralmetaG_FD_130138 | JGI IMG/M metagenome (GOLD analysis project Ga0181409, IMG submission 130138) | Marine viral communities from the oligotrophic San Pedro Time Series (SPOT) site, San Pedro Channel, CA, USA - 32 SPOT_SRF_2012-05-30 | ecosystem: Environmental > Aquatic > Marine > Strait... | reverse complement strand
ATTTACACAAAAACACCTTCTACTTTGTCTTTGACTTTCTCTTTATTTTAAATTTAACTACTTTCTTTTTTGTTTTCTCTTCTTCCAATTTTATGTCATTGTAGTTTATATTATCTATATAAAAATTTCTTAATACTTTTTGAAAAAATACACCTTTTTTACCCCTTAAAATATCACTACCAATACTCGCTTTTAACTCATAAAGCTTATTTTCTTTACCTTTAATTTTTTTTCTTCCACAACTTACTACATAAAGTCCTAACTCTTCTTTTAACAAATTATTAAATATACTATGCATTTGTTTATTAGTTATATTATCTAATTTATCATCTTTTATATTTGTTAGTCTTAAATTTCTATCATTAAATAATAAACTAAAAGACCTATATGATATAGTTTTTAAGCATTCTTTCATATTCCCATAATCTTGAGTGTAATATTGATTATCCCAATCTATACCTTCTTTTTTTATAAACCCAAGATTTTTAAGATACATAGATATAAAGTAATATTTTGATAAATATTTTTCTGTCATTTCAGTGCAATCACTTGCCTTTGTAAATTTAGTAATCCTATCCATTAAGAGATCCTGATAAGTTGTCTTAACTTCGTCTTTATTAAGTGGGAATTCTTCTTTTAATAAATCTAGCCTAACATCTTTCATAAACTTTTTAAACCTAATATTATTATAATAACAGCTTGAAATGTCCGCTTCCCCAAGTCTATTAAATGTATCACGGATCTCAGTCGGTTTAAGTGTTCTGTCTACATAATTCTCTATATATTTGTATTTAGTGTATTCTTCGTAATCTTTAACATCGCTCAGCATACCACTTTCTTCTTTTAACATATCTAACTCAGCATATCGTTCATCGTCTATAAGATCACATTTTTCATAATCAAAGACTAAATCCTCGCTATAAGTGCTTTCTATTTTCACACCTTTAACATTATTTTTAACAATAGATATATTCTCGCATTCCATAAACTTATGGAAAATTTGATAAAAATACACCTCATTCAAATTCTCTTCTAATCTACAAAATATAATAAGATTAACAATATATTTAAGTCTTGGGTCAGCCGATGCAGTTGTAAGCCACGGCATAGTTCTATTAAGACTTTGAACATAATTCTCCTCACAAGTTTTAACTTCACTTAAAGTTAAAGGCAACTCGCCGTCTGTAGGCATTTTAAAGGCGAAATATTCTATATTGTTATTTGTAAATTTTCTTACCCTCTTAAAGGCTTGGATACTATCTCGCAATAAACAACTACCTTTATTTAACAAATACATATATAGATTATCTTTGGGGGCTTTATCATAAGAAATACCAGCCGTTAAAGTCGGTGTATATGAAAGAAATTTTTTATCTTTCCATTCCTTATTAACATCTAAACTATTATCTAGTTTTTGATGCTTATTATATATTAAACAATCCTCAGCTTTTACCGATATTTCATCTAACATACTCATTTGTTTGGATAAAGAATTAACTACAAAAACTACTTCTTTACCTTTTTTTATATTATAGTTTATACTTTCGGTCATTAACCGTTGATTCGTTTTATGAATAAATCTTCTATCTGGCTTGTAATTATTTTTAATATAAATAGTTTTTCTATGAGATTTCAATATATCATTTATCATATCTTTAGAACGATTGCATAAGTATGCGTCCATTACAAAGACCTTTTTACTATTATTAACCATATCATAGAATTTAAGAATATTATTAATAGGGTCTTGCTTCATATTCATACCACCTATAAGATTTGTAGCTATACTTTCACTTTCATCTATTAATAAATAATCATATTGTTGTCTACAATATCTTAAACTTTCTACACTACAGATAATCCTATCATAATTAGTAATTGAATTTTTATATTCTATATCCATATAATTTACAAAATCATATTTAGTTAATTCAGCTGTCATAGCACAGGCAAACGAACGCTTACAACTTATTAAACATACCGAAGCTTCTGGCTCTTTCTCATATATTTTTCTTAACATATAAGATTTACCAGACGCCATCGGCGATTTAACATACAATACATCATATTTATTTTTTATATCTATTATATCTATTTCTGTCCCTAGATGTTTTGTATTTACTTCTATTATATCAGCCGTTTTATCTTTATCAAACCTAAAAAGCGGTTCTATCATTTGACCGCCACAACCCACCTTAGGATTAAATATTTTAGCAATATTCGCCAGTACTGGGAAACCGTAGCCCCTGTCGCTTGTAAAACTATTATATTGTTTCTCTAAAGATGATGCATTAGGAACGCCATAATGAGACGTCCAATCAGTCCATAATTTTAGTCCATATAAAGGATTTTTTAGATGCTGTGTAGATATTCTTTTACAAATCATACCTATAATTATAAACATATCATAAGCAACATAAGGGCGATTCGGTATAGAGTTTAAATAATATTCTATTGAACCGTATTCTAAGTCTTTAATAAGTGGCTCTATAATATCCTTAAAAATGTCTTTCTTTCTTTCATTATACTCAATATCGCTTTTATAATTTATCAATATATCATTAAGAGTTTTAGATACAATAATTTTTTTATCTAATCTATGTGCTGTTAAACAAGCTTTACCCTGTTTAAGTTCTTTAGGATCTTCTAATTCTCTAACATCGTAAAAAGTATAATTTGTATTTGTTGAAACATTAGAAACCATAAAATCCAATACAGTCCATTCTTTATTAAAAGGCTTCTGTATTCTATCTATATTACTTTCACCAGCTTTAGACTGATAAGGCAATTTAAACACTTGATTTTTAGAACCCATACACCAATCTATCATATCATATAATATAGAGGTCTGTTCCATAAGAATAGACTTTAAAGATAAAGTAAATCGTTTATAATCTTCAATATTTTTAAAGAATACGCTATTACAAATAATAATATGGTATGATAATTTAATAGCCTTCTTTTTCTCACAATAACCACGGCATTTACTATATACCACTTCTTCACTTTTAATAGGCTTCTCTTGTATTTCTAAACCATTTATAGTCTCTAATAATGTTTCAATAATATATTTATCATTATAAAAGTCTTTGTCTTCATCTTTCTCTATAATATCAAGATCAAAGAACATTTTTAAAGGTTTATCGGTTCTAATAATTTCCGATATACACTCATCATTTATCCATATTTTTTCAAGTTTATTATACGGAATATTGACATAAGACCTATATTTAGTCTTTTTATCTTGTATCATAAACGTATGGCTGGTCGTTTCCGTGCATTTATCTAATGCAAATTTTAACGGTGATATAGTCTTATCACTACACGTTTTATAATAACGTTCAAAATTGTAAAATTTACCCACAGAGATTTTTTCAGTATTATCACACATACTCATTATATATATTATTTGAGTTATTCTTAAACCCTTTTTAATAATATATCTTATTGAAAAAGTTAAATCAATTTTTTTTAATGCTTTGTATTTTACATACAAAATGATAAAGTCTATACCTGTATAGAGTGTTTAATTAAAAATAAAATAAAATAAAATAAAATAAAAATGCCTATGCATTTAGAGAAGCCTTTTCTATACGGCGTAGCTTAGTCTTCAATAAAATTTTTTCTTTGTTTTTCTCATAGTAAGCTCTTTGGTACTCTTTTTTTTTACGCTTCATAGTTTCCAATTTCTCTATTTCCTCATCGCTCATATCATCACGTATTTTATTACTCTTATTATAATATCGCTTGTTTACTTCTACCCTTGACATTCTGTCACGATCACGTTGAGCCAGTAGCCTAACATAATCGTTAAGAATATTATTCGTTAATTGTAGCTGTGTTGATGTAGCCATCTTCTCTAATATATCTTATAGAATTATCCTTAAATCGTTTATAAGTTATGTATTTTTAACCATTTTATTTTTGCTATAAGAGGCATAATAATTTCACTTTTAATAGTTCTATCAAGTTCGGCTATTTCTTGTGCTGTATTTCGCCATAGTATTTCTTTTTTATCTACTCTTTCACACCAATTTTTATATCTATCAAGTGCTTCAGTTAGTTCTTTTTGTGCTTTTTGTAGTTCATTCATTTTCTATAATATATCTTATAGAATTATCCTTAAATCGTTTATAAGTTATGTATTTTCTATATTTCATCAAAATTACTTTCACTAATAATATTTTCTATATTCTCATCGGACGGCTCATCACAATTCTCATATTCAGGCTCAACTGAAGACAATTCAAAAGAGGTAAAATATCCATTCATATCGTAATAATCTGCATCTTTAAAATCAAATATTCCAAAGTCCCACAAGAACAATGTCCCATTACGTTCCATCTTTTTCTTTTTACCACTGCAATAAAAATGTTGACGAAGATCTTTTTTAATTTTATTATCGCAATAGTAATAAAATTCACACGTTACAAACTGTTTAGTAACTTTTTTAACTTCTATAAATTTACCTGCTTTATCCTCTACCCCCCCATAACGGTTCGTATTAGTTCTAAACACATAGACACCGCATTTAATTCCGTAGTTTGACATTCTCTTTTGTTCCTTTTATAATATATCTTATTGAATTATTCTTAAGTCAAAATATAAAATATATATAATTTAAAAAAAGGTGTTTTTCTGTAAATATTCTCTACTCAGTATATAAAAACTTTACACAAAAACACCTTTTTACAAAATAAATGATAATAAATAAAATTTAGCTATAATATGTTGTTTTTTATAGCCGACACTATTACACCAAGTATTTAATGCAGTATCATTATCTATATTTATAAGAATGATCGGTCTATATTTTTTGACACAGTTAATAGCCCCTTGTAAGATCAACAACTCGCCCCCGTCTATATCAATTTTAATAAATAATCTTTTCCTATCTTTTATAGTATCTCTAAAAATTATATTGTCTATTGATGTTGTATATTTTTTTGTTAGTTTCTTTCTATGTAACCTTGGCTTTAAATATTTCATAGATGCTTTGCTACCATCTGTCTCATAGAAATCACAAATATCATCATCAATACCACAACACTTTTTTATTATATCAATATTATTGTAGTTATTATTTTTTATACTCATTTTTAAACAATCTACTATTAAATCTTGTGGCTCAATTGCTATTATTTTTCCACTCTCTCCTATAATCTCTCGGATAATAAAAGTATGTGTCCCTATATATGAACCACAATCTATAACTAAATCGTCTTTGTGTATATATTTACTATATATTTTACATAGTCTATTATCTAATATTTTTGATACTTTTAATTTATTTATTACTATATCGTTAATATCTTTAGGATAATATATTACTATATCCTTATCATTATAATTTATAATTGATTTATTCATATTTTTACTTATATATATATCAACTACTATAATTTTTAATTATTTACATAACCTTTTGTAAGCTCTGTAGGTTCATCTGTGAGAAGTTCCTTAAGAATGTTTCCTGCACTTCTATGCGGTTATTTCTTTGACTTGACAACTCGGTATTTAAACTATTAACTCCACTCTTAACACGTAGCTCATAATCTTGATTAACAAAGTTCTGCACCATACCTATTCCATTTGTATAGTCAGCACCTATACCCATAAGATCTCCGTCAACATTAGAACCAGTGCCTAAAGCTGTTGTAGCTGGTGCATTTTCAGCGTCATAATCACTCGCATAGGCATTTTTAGAAAGATTAAGAGTCGCACTATGATGAGCTACTTTACGTCCCATTAATGCCTTCATAAATAATAGTCTTGCTTCAACATCAGCACACCCTATAGCCTCCTGACCTACCATTATCCCATCACGATTTTGAACTGACGCTCCTAATGTTAGAGTTCCACTACCTGCACTTGTATTTTCCGTATTGCTTTCGGTATTTGGTAAAGATTTAACGGTAAAATCTTGAGGAAATCTAACATTATTTTTAGCCTGTTGATATTCTACTAATCCCACAGGTCGTCTAAAGTTATACTGATTTTGGAAAAAATTATTAGTCTGATCATCATCATTATAAACATTAACTATACCTTTAACCATTTGTAGCTGAGGTGTATAAGTAGAACTATTTTCAGTCGATACTAAATCATTAATAAGATTTTGGCGAGAGTTTAATAGAACGTTTGACTGATACGATGAAACATCTTCAGGTGTAGGCGATAAATATTTTCCTTCTAATTTAAGGTTCTTTAATGTATATGTAGTCCCATCTAAAACAGGTAAAGGCTGTGCCGTTCCTACTCGTCTATGACGTGAACAAAATACCGAACTTTCATTATTTAAATGTAATGTTATAATTAAACCACCAGTATAATTATTAGACAAAAATAGAGCTTGGTTCTGTAAAAGGGCTACATCAATAGGTATACTAAAAAATTGACCATAAAATTTAGAGTTCTGTCCTTGGGCGTCAAACTGCCCAGCTCCAGCACCATTTGCAACCTCTGGATTATTATTTAAATGTCTATTAACTGCACCGTGATTAGCTCCAGCACACAAATTACGAATAAGTGGAACTTGTTTATATTCGTCTTCATTATACATATAACCAGTTTTTAAAGCATCGTATTGACTGTAATTTATTACCGAAGCTAGTTCTTGATTTGTTTTTTTACTTTGAATAACTACTTTATCTATAACACTTGACACACCATTCCACTGCGATGTATTGATCTGTGTATTTTCTGTCATATCATTCGCCGCCGAGTCGTTATTAACACTATAATTAGCCACATTAGCTATTGTGGTCTGTACTGGTGCTGGTGTTGGATTTTGAACTATAAACTGACCACTTAACATTAGAGATTTTGTATCTAACATAAGCTCTTGTGCTGGAATACTAAATTTAATTGTAGGCTGTCCTCTTGAATGAGAAAAACCATTAGTAAAAGTTGTACCTACAAAACTCGCAGGATTATCATTGAGAGGCGACATAGAAAAGTTTAACTTCTTAAACGGCATTTTATAATATAGTTAAAGATTTTTATTTTTAAAAATTTATTTATTTTGTAATTTCTAATCCACTATCACTAATACTAATTATCTGTTTTGAGAAAACATAAGACAACATATTAATGTTATTTCGTGCTATATTGTGGGCGTCAACCCCCCGAGGTGCTGTAAATGTTAATCTAATCTGTGGCTCTGCGTTCTGTAAATTAAATACCGAACCATCCCTCGCAAGTTGTCTTGCAATCATAAACCGATTTGTGTATATATCTAAATCGGCAAATTCACCGCTCCCTAATGATTTACACTGAACCCCTATAGAAGACCACGCCTTAACCACTTCATTAAGAGTAATCACTTTATCCCCCTTAGGGTTAGGATCATAAGCATTTAGAGGCATCATTTTGTTATTAATAAAATAAACTACATCATTAAAATTAACACCAACCTCTCCAGCTGACACACCAGCATAAACAGCATTAGAACCGAGAGAAGTAAGACTATTAGCCGTATATCTTGGGTCATCAAAAACAGTAAACATAGCAAGAGCTTTAGATGCTATACTTGTTACTTCTTGATTAAAATTTAATTGAGATGTTGGGATAGTATCCTTAAATAAATCGTATGTCGTAAATTCATAATTCATATTAGCCATTGGCTTCTGTCCAGTAGAAACCTTTAATAGCCTAAACTCTGTATTTGTTATAAGATAATCTACAGATTGAGCTGTTAATGATGATATTAATAGATGAACGAAACTACCAGCATTACTCGCTTCACCAAAATTACTATCACACGTTACAGTTACAGAGTTCCCACCTTGAACCGCCATTGAGACGATCCGTTTATCCACAGCACCACCAGGTAGAGACACTCTCACCATATTACCAACTGCAAGACCTGTCGCAAGTAAGCGTTTAGTAGTATCTACACCAGCAGGGAAATTAAGTCTAAAAGTCGCATTACCATTCGCCACATTGCTAACCTGCATAATTTGCCCTGACCCATTACCATTACCAAATAAATGACCTTGACTATTATTAGCTGTTACTGCATCAGCTGTAACTGACCCACCAACTCTGCGATTTCCACTATAATGCATAGTTAAAGCTTCTCCTACTGGGGCAAGTTCAATCTCAATACGAAGCCCCCCAAGCATTAGAACAGGCACGAGTTTCTCATCGTCCCAGTGTCTAAAAATACCACAGCGTAGCGGTGTAATAAATCTTGTAGATGTATATGTAGCGTTTTGATTATCATTTCTAACTGCACTAAGTCTATTATTTTCTACATCAGACATTACATTTTTATTATTATTTATAGATCTTGATGCAATATCGGAAGCGACATTTTGAAAGGAACATTTACTCTCTATATATTTAGGGCAACCTTCCAAATTCTGTAGATTTGTTGTATCATCGTGTTCATATTGAAACTGAGTATGACACCACTGATTATAGTTATCTAAACTCTCTAAAAGCTGTCCGCTATGTTTTGAGTAAATATTAACACGTTTTATCAGCGATGATATACCAGCCTGTCCTAGTTCTAATTTAAGATTTTTTTGAGCTGTAGCTGTCTGTGTATTTCTACCACTATTATTTAAAACATCAAAAACTAAATAACTATCTCGTGCCTTAATAAAACCAAGTTCTGGTTCTAAATTATATATGATTTTTTGACCTGCTCTATAATTCTGTCCGTTTTCTGGAACAATAGAAACATATTTAGACTGACCTTGGGCTTGAACTGGGGCATTTCCCACTGGTTTAGTTGAACTCTCAACGATCGGATTGGCTACTGGATTTGACATTTTATATAATAGACATATATTTTATTTTTTAAAATTAAAAAACTATAAAAGGTGTTTTAGTGTAAAAACTCTCTACTAAGTATATAAAAAAATTACAGATAAACACCAAAGATTTAGAAAATCTTTAAAGCAAAGGGGGTTCATAAGGGGCTATGCCCCTTATTCATTAGTCATTCTCATCGTCTTCATCTTGTATAAGTGGCGGTTGTGCCTGTTCTTGTCCTTGTAGTGATAAACTGGGTGGAATAGTATTCGGTCTAACAATCTTTAATATAACACTACTAAATTTATCTAAAAATGGTGATGTTAAATTAGGATTTAATATAGTAATTTTTATTTTATTAACTATTTTATCCATTGTTAAAGTTTGTATAATTTGATTTTGAGCTACTATAAAATCTTGATTTGATAAATTACTTTTAGGCACTACTCCCAGTAATGGTATAGGATCACCAGCTTTGACATTATCTTTATAACTATCTAAAATATCACTTGTTATTAAAAAATAACTATGTTTAGTAAGTGTAGGTAAATGTTTAGCTACAATTCCAGATGTATCACTAATTTCTACCTCATAAGATAGACACTCTCTATAAATTGAGTTTGAATACATACCATTTAATCCCTTAGTTCCAAAGGCTTCGTCTGTAGACGCCGTGCCTAATAATGATGGTGCTTGTAATCCACTAATCGCCGTGCTTCCACTTGAATGAACATTTGCAGGAACATTCAAAGGGTTATTTAATGTAGAAACAGACGATAAATAACTATTATCTAATTTTTCATCTGTAGTAAATCCCCAGTGTTGTCCGTTTTTCTGTTGTTTAGGATTATCCCATATAGGTGTTTCTTCATATTTAGTAGGATCTGCTAGTTGTTCGTATGAAAAACCTAATCTAGCCCATATAGTTGTTTCCCAAGCTTCTTTTGCTTTTTTTTCATCATCAAAATAATCACTAAAACGTGTATAATGATTAGTGTTTAGTTTCAAATTACCAAATTTATTACCTAATTTTTGTGCTGTATATCTCGCCCAGTTAAAGATCATAACACCACTATCTCTCGTTTCAGGTCTATTTAATGCTCTCATAATACCTGCACGTCTTTTAGAAAAACAGCGTCTAGTAACATTACTATCACCATCATCACCAGTTCCGACAGCGTCCCCATTCATAACTTGGAAATGTCTAGCACTGAAAAGACTATTTTTAACTTTCTTTAATCTAACTACTTTCTTACCGCTATTTGAGTTCTTATTTCCTTGTATATCGTGAGAAAATCCATTTATATTATTATGTAATCCAGCTATTTTAAATCCGTTAGTATCTGTATTATAAGCAAAAGAAAAATTAGAAGTTCCTACATATCTAGAAGTTTCTAAAAATTTTAATGATGTATTATCATCAGCCGTAGATACGAAATTTGCAGTAAATAGATTATATTGTAAATCTATTTCTTTATCTGCCGTCCCACTTGTAGAAGAACTACCATCATCATTTTTATAATGTGTCCCAAAATCATAAGGCGGTATAAAATTAAACATCGAACAAGATGGAATAGACCCATTTTGAACATTAGAGAATTCCCCTCTCATTCCTTCTAAAGAAAATTGACCTCTTAACGACGCATTCGTTGACCAGTCCGCATCGTCAAATCTAAGTTGTCTAGGTGGTGTTAAAGATGTATCTATAGCCGTTATTTGTTCCATCTGCGTGTTAAATTTATCCATTGTTACAAAATAATTTATATTATCTAAGGCTATACTATCTTCTGTTCTAGCAACAGAATCGTTAAACTGATTACAAGCTCTATCTGTAGCCATATGACATTTTCTAAGTAAAGGTCTATTAATAGGTAATCCATCACCTGCATAGGTTCTCCTTGCTTCGCCGTCTTGCATATCTTCGGCTACTCTATTCATTCTATATTGAAAATCGTTTTGACTTAAAACTTCTATACCATCTTTTAATATCAATTCTAGATTATCATTTTCTACACTGGGATCATTTAAACTTATACCGCTACTATTTACTACTATATGATTTCCTAAAAAGAAATCTTCTATCCAAGTCGCCAGTTGACTTACTCCATAAATCCCCTTAGGTATGTATATAAATACAGACTGAACAGTAGGAACAAATTTAAATGTTGTAGAGGCTTCTGGTGCTGTACCAGTATAGGCTTGGGCTTCAAAATCCCCCATCATTAACAATTGACCACAACCACCATAGGCTGTAAAATATGGGTAAGCATTTGTTTGGAAGTCGGTAAAAGCTATAGGTTTAAAATCGCCTCTATTAGGGCTTGTTGTAATCGGCGAGGTCGCTTGTTCCCCCATCCATAATACTAAAGCACCGCCTTGACCAATACTTCCAAGATTACCACCTGACGCTCCTACATCATCTGCAAATATTGAAGGATTACACCCAAGAGTAGCTCTATATTGACATTCTGCTAGAGTTTCCCCAGTATAAGTCGCTATAGGGTTAAAGTGTGGGGCTTCCGTTACATAGAACCCAAAATCTACACGCTCTAAAATATCTTCTTCAATCTCAATAGAACCGCCAGTTATTCCCTTTAAATTTAAAAAGGTGTTGTCTAACGATATTTGAGTGCCTTTAGGCAAATAAAGATCCTGATTTAGTTTATAATCCCACGAATTATTAAATATATCTTCTTTGTATTTTGAGAACTCCCTATTACAATCTATATAAATAGTTTCTTGTATAGGGGGTATAGGTTGTGGTTTTTTATTCGCCATATATATATACTTTTATAAAAAAGTATCAACAAAAAAACTATAAATATTAACAATTCCAAAGCACTTTTCTGCTCCACCAGTTTGCACTATTTTTATCTGGTAGCTTCCCAGCTTTATTCTTTATACCACCACTTCTCGCACAATATGATGCTCGGCGTTTCTCGTCTTTATGCTGGGTAAAATCTTGCATAGAGCTATCACCGAAATGAATAAGACGTTTACCGCCACTGTTAGATTTAACAAAAACCATACCCTTTTTTCCTTTTTTTGTAGATTTATAAGGTTTGTATAAGGGTTTATCAGTCTTAAAATTCGCTGGTGCTGTTTTTAAAACCATATATTATTAACTTTTATAAAAAGTTATGTCAAAAATATAAAATAAAAAAGGTGTTTTTGTGTAAAAATTCTCTACTCAGTATACAGAAATATTACAGAAAAACACCTATACCCCATAAGCTTTAGCAATCATCATCTTCTAGACTTTTTTCATAATCTTTATGTTTTTTAGTCTTAATATGGTCTGCTTTGTGTCTGTGTGTGTATTTACCACCACATATACAAGTGAATTTTTCATTATTTTTTTGATGATGTTTATAGTAATATACTAAAGCTTTTAGTCTAATCTCTTTGATATTTTCATTATAATAATTTTTGTTTCTTTCTTTTATATGTTCTATATTTTCTCTATAATACTTGTTCCAATATTTAACTCGGTCTTCGGTGCTATTATAAGACGTTTGCCTATTTACGCATTCATTATTGCGTATAAGTTCGCTTTCCTCCTTTAAACAATCTATATAGCTGATATTCTCTAATGTTTTAATTATTGTAAATGTCATTTTCTCCCTATCTAATAAACTACTTCTACATTTATTAGTTTTGTTTTTATGAGAACAAAATCTAGTTTGCGGATCTTTAGTAAGTCCATAGTAGTTTAAATCTCCATCACTTAATTTATATAAAAATAATTTATCTTTAATTAACTGGCTTTTATCCATTATAAACCATTTATATTTTTTTATTATATTTTAAACGAGCAATCTAAGAACTCATACATACTACAACATTGTAAGTAGATGCACTAGCCCCATTGACTACCTCAACCTTTATAAATTTATAAGCATTATTAGGAAAACGACTTACAGTTAAAACGCCCTCAAAGAAAGTCCCAATTCCAAACTTATGATAAGTCCCATTACTCGTTATACTCGCATATAAATTTAGTGTTCCTTGTATTTCATTAGTATTTGAACCAATAATATCTATATGTTTCACAGTTCTTACATCTATAGAACTAGATAAACTTGTTGATGAAGCGGATAGTTCGCTACTATGAGTTGTTGTATGGGTTTTAACTGGTGCGAGTTTTACTAATACGGCATCAACCACAGCGTCCAAAGTATCTATTGCTGTGTCTATCTCACCTAATTTTGTTAATACATTATCTTGAACCCCATCTAGAGTTGTTATAAGTGTTTCTATATTAGTTTGTTTTACTAAAGAAGCATCTAAAACAGCATCAAAAGTATCTATTTTAGAATTTGTAGCTGTTATAAGTGTTTCTATTCCATCTACGTGTCCCTTAATGGCGTTTGTATCCTCATCTATAGTCCCTAATAATACTTGATTAGCGTTATTCGTTACTTCTATCTCCCCTAATTTAGTGAGTGCATTATCCTGTACACCATCAAGAGTCGTAATCAAGGTTTCTAGATTTGTTTGTTTTACTAAAGAAGCATCTAAAACTGCGTCAAAAGTATCTATTTTAGAATTTGTAGCCGTTATGAGTGTTTCTATTCCATCTACGTGTCCTATAATTGTGTCTTGTTTTGCTTCTGTAGATATACCACCAGCTCCCACGCTGGATATATTAACATTAACTTTATTAGAACCTACACAGCCTTCTAATGTTTCTACTGCTCCTTCTATTTCGCTTAAGTGTGTGATCTGTGTATCTTGTTTACCTTCCATACTCGTTAAACTTGCTTCTAAAGCTAGTAAATCGGTATGATTAGCACTTATCAAAGCATCTGCACTAACTTCTATCTCCCCTAATTTAGTTAATGCATTATCTTGAACACCGTCCAAAGTTGTTATAAGAGTTTCTAGATTTGTTTGTTTAACTAATGATGCATCTAATACATTATCCATAGTAGTCAGTTTAGTGTTTGTAGATGTTATAAGAGTTTCTAATGTATCTGTAGATAAATTGATAGTCTCCGCTGTTACTTCTAAAGCATCGACAGAACATTCTAACCTACCACTTGTATCAAGTTTTAAAGGTTTCATAAGACCATTAGTAGCATCTCTGCCGTATGCATAAGCTTGTAGTTTTGTTGCACCATCACCCAAATTATTATTACCAGCTCCACTTAAATTATCAAGTTTAGTATTTGTTAAGGTCAGCTGAGCTTTATTATCTATGTGATGGTTCATCGCATCATCGTGAGCTACTCCTAATCCAGTATTTACATTAGACATAGTTTATATAATATATTAACAAGATTTTTTTATTATAATATTTTATAAACTATGCCATATCATTCTAGTAAAAAACAATCAGTTGCAACTAAACAGAAAAAGAAGATGACTACAAAAAAAGAATTAACCAAAACACAATTAAAACAAATAGAAGAACACTCTAAAGAACATTCTAAAGCTCATATAAATAAAATGGTAAAGTTAATGAAAATGGGGCATTCATTCTCTAAAGCCCATAAAATGGTTAGTTCAAATGAATAAGTGGCTCTTTAAATTTAGTATAGTCTTTATAATATTTATGATGATTTTTAACAAAACTAAACTGAATATATTTAATCCTATCTTTATTAGATACTTTAATTAAATCATCGTAGTCATTATTTTCTATTACTTCATTAAAGACCCAAGCACCTATAAATTTTAATACTTTTATTTTCCAATTCGCACACGTCTCAAGATTTAAACTATGATAATTATTTATATTGTAGTCAAATTTGTCTAACAAATCTTTTAAGAAAGTATTATTTTTATTAGAGGCTATAAAATTATTATTGTATTTATTCCATAAACTATAATAATATACATAGCATTTATTCTCTAAAATAAATGTATTTAATGGCTTTTTAGGTCGTGTCTTAATATCCATATAAACACCACCATTAAAATATAATAAAACTATTCTCATATAATCGGCTATCATCGCATAACATTTTTTATTTAACTTATTAAAATTATCTTTAAGATGCACTGGCTTATCTTGTAAAAAATCATTAAACTTTTCTATATCATATATAGTTATTTTGTAGTCTAAATTTTGTTGTCTAACAAATTCTATATTTTCTAACATTTTACTGGGTAAGCTATTTATTCCTTGTATCCATACAAAAAATATTTCTTTGTTAATCGTCATTTAGATATTAATAGATAATTGTCGCTACTAATATATTTAAAAGAATAATTAAAGTCTGTAGTAAATTTAACTAGTTTTAGCATATTTCTTTTTGTTTTCCAAGTTTCTAAAATTATCACTGGTTTGCACCGATAAATAGTTTCTATAGCTCCTTCTAATACGTTAAATTCACCACCTTCTACATCTATTTTAATAATATCACATACAGGTAGATTTAAACTATCAATAGTTAAACATCTTTCCTTTGTGATCTCTCCTTTTAGCCTAGGTCTATATTTCATCTCTCCTCCTTTACCACAACCAGTATTTTTAAAATCTACTTCATCATTATGATTACTTACAACATTATTATAGAGTTTAACATTATCTAAAGAATTATATTCTATAGTTTTTTTCAATAAATTAAATATCTTTTTTTGTGGTTCAAATGCATAGACTTGCCCACATAATAAACTCATTCCAACAGTATGAGAACCTAGATTAGCTCCTATATCTAATGCTACACTATCTTCATTAGTAAATTGTTTATATATATCTATTAACTTTTTCTCCCAAAGCTTTCCACGTTTTATAGATTTATTTACGGCACAGTTATTATTGTCTTTATTATAAAATATTCGTATATCTCTCGTAAAATAGTTTATATCCATATATATATATACTATAGATATGAAAATATTTATTATAACTTATCCAGAAAGTAAAACTATAGATAAATGTGTTAATCGTTATAAAGAGTTTGGCTATGATCCTATAATATTTATGGGTAAATCAGTTGTAAAAGATTATATCCCATCTAATACAATTTGTTTTATAAATATGATAGATTTATTAGATACTATAGATATGTCGGAAGATATATGCATTAGTGAAGACGACGTATGGTTAAACGAAAAAATAGAAATAGAAAAGCCTAACGATATAAACTGGTTAGGGTATTGGAATGTTACTAAAAGTTTTATTATGGGGGCTATGTTAATATATTATCCTAAGGATTGTTTACCCCATATAAAACGTCAATTTAATAGTAAAATACCACAACATCTAGACAGATTTATATTTAACTATTTTGAGTATATTTTAAGAGATAAGCCTATCTGTTTAGAAATACCACACGAAAGCATTATATTAGAACAATATTCTAAAGGGAAAAAGTCTATAAGAAATCATAAATATGTACTGGCTTCAATAATGGAAGAAGACTAAACTATATCTATCGCCTTTAAAATCTTCTACCCAATGGTATAGCTTTGAACCATCAAAAGTTATAGGCTCTTCTCTACCATCAACTTTTATTATAGAGCCATCAGTTTGTTCTATACACGTTAGACCGCCAGTATATTCCCCACAACATACTAAATAAGATTTACCACAATTAACGCTGTCAATATGTCTTGATATTTTGTAGTTTTTATTTAGTTGAACTTGTGAAAATTCAAAGTCGCTAAAGTGGAAATCTCTAAACTCTTCAAAAACATCTTGTAGATATGGGCTTTGACTTTTAATTTGTGTCTTAAATCTTTTCCGAGATTCGTCCCATTCTCTACTCTTTGTTGGGCTTAAATATCCTCTCCAAGTATCTCCATATAATACAGAACCACCTACTTTTTTAGGTATTTTAAATTTTTTTAATCTGGCTGACCCAGTATCATAGTTTATATCTTTGATAATATTTAGTAATATTTCAGTATCTATTTTATAATCTCCAGTAAAAGACATTTTAAATAAGTCTATAAAAAAATTTTGTAGATTATAATTATGGATTATATAATTTGCATACCTACTTATGATAGAGTAGAAATGTTAGGCGATAAAACATTAAATTTTTTAAATGATTGTGAAATATCTCGTAATAAAATTTTTATATATGTTGTAGAAGAAGAATTTGACAGCTATAAAAATAAATATAATAACTACAATATTATAGTTGGTTTAAAAGGAAAACTACAACAAACGAATTTTATATTAGAAGATAAAAAAGGATATAATATAGTTTTTATAGATGACGATGTAGAATATTTACTTGACAAAGATGGAAAATATGAAAATATAGATAAGTTAATTATGGGTGGATTTACCGAGTGTAAAAAACATAATACTAAAATATGGGGAATTCACCCCTGCGACAATAAATTTTATTTGAAAGACAATATATCAACTACTATTAAATTTATAGTAGGTTGTTTTTATGGTGTCATTAACGATAGGGAAGCATTACTTACTGATAAAATGTCTTGGATACACGATCAGGGCGATGATTTAGCGAGATCCTTGCATTATTATAGTATATATAAAAAGGTTATAAGATTTAATAGTATTGGTATTAAAACTAAATATAATACTAATAAAGGTGGATTTCAAAGTATATATAATAAAAAACAAAGAAAGATAGAACAAGAGATAAGATGTAAAGAATTAGAGCTACTATATCCTAAGTTCTGTAAAAGATATTATAGAAAAGATGGTAGTTGTAATTTGAGATTTCATCTATATAAAAATTAAATCTTTATCTAAATTCATTTTATAACAGAAATACATAACCCCAAAAGGTGGCGTATATCCAGCCTTAGGATTTGTTAAATGTGTAAAGGTAGGGCGAGTAAATGGTATAATTACTTGTAGATGGTCTTTGAATAATTTTTGAAAATGTTTTAGTTGTAATGTTCTAGCAGGGCATACTAAAATAAAAGGTTTGTCTATCTCTTTTAGCTTTAAACATATACTTTTAAATTTACTAAAAGGCGGATTGTCTACTATAATATCAAAGTCATAGGTATTAGTAAAAAAATCTGTATCTTCGTGTATAATATCAAATCCCATTTCTTTAAAATAGTCTTTTTGTTTTCCATCACAATAGAATGGGGCGTATATTTTTTTATCTTGTGGTATAAAATCTTTTATAGAAAGCCACCCATTTTTCCTTT
>Ga0181409_1000381_pt1 | contig 17906 bp, 6 predicted proteins | sample 32SPOviralmetaG_FD_130138 | JGI IMG/M metagenome (GOLD analysis project Ga0181409, IMG submission 130138) | Marine viral communities from the oligotrophic San Pedro Time Series (SPOT) site, San Pedro Channel, CA, USA - 32 SPOT_SRF_2012-05-30 | ecosystem: Environmental > Aquatic > Marine > Strait... | reverse complement strand
CAATTGAAAATTCTACTGTGGTTGATGCATCAGTCACTGAAAAACAAATTGAAGAAGCCAAGAAAACGTACAATGAAACAAAAGTACAAACAGAAGCAGAAATGAAATCTGTGACTGAAAAAGTAAACAAACAGGCTGAGATAAAAGATGACTATACATCATTGGTCGATGAAACTGTTGGAGCTATCACTGAAACTATGAAGAAGGTGACTAATGAAATAAAAGAGTTAATTAAGAAAAATAGCAACCTTGTCCCAGACTTAAACCTACAAGACCTAAATATTAAAAAGGCGTTTGATGATTTATTGTTTGTTAATGAAGATTTACAATCAAATATAATATTACCAAATTTGAAAGCAAAAGATTTATTAAGTAAACATTCACCTCAATCAATTGCTACTGCTGTTGTTAAAACAGTTAAAAAGGCTTCAAGCACATTTACAAATTTCAAAGACGTATAAAAAAGGGCGACACGAAGGCCGCCCTTAAAATAATCTAAATTTAAATTACTGTGCGTCTACTGGCACGTCTGCTGGTGTAAAGACACCTGATGAATATAAACCGATTGCAATAATAACTGCTACACCGATCCAAACCCATTTATTTTTTAAAAAATTCTTCATTGTCGTTTTCCTTCTAGTTAAGAGGGCGATACAATATACATAGAGATATCGCCCAACTTTTTAAATGATTAATTTATCTGTGATTTACTTTCTATTATAGATATGATACAAAATCCAAATACCTACTAAACCTAGTAATCCTTGATCACTAAATCCGCCAAGTATGCCTTGTACGTTACCTATTACTGAAATATTAGGCCAGAACGGGATGCCTTGACCTGAAAATAAAACTTCAAGCACAATGCCTAAAGCTATTAAACTTACGCCGACGTCAGCTAATGCGGCCGCCCACGATTTAATCTTACTTATAATGTCCATAACTTCCTCCTTTAACAATTTGTTTTCGTTGTACGTTATGTAATCGTAGTAATATTGTAATGTATATTTACGGCAAAATCAACCAGTTAACTACCCATATTTTGATTAACGTTGTAAAACAGCGATTATTTTGGCAAAATTTGTTGATAAGTCATAAAAAAAGGGCGACAAAAAGCCGCCCTTTAGTGTGATAACGTTAAAGGTCTAATTACGCAACTTTGTTAATTAGAGTCTTGCCATTGTCTTTTAAAAGAGCAATAACAGAATTTTTCATTCCTTTAGCAACTTCATAGTTTCCAGTTCCGATTACTCTTACTGAGAAATCATAACCTTTGCCCATCAAGTTAGTAGTTGGTGTAGATCTTTTCATTTTCAAGTTTTTGAACTTGATTACACCACCGTTTACGTTACCGTTTGTGTCAAGAGCATTTTTAGCCTCGTCAAGAAAAACGCCTACTTTGTTTTTCACGTTGCCTTTTGCAAATTCTCTTGTATATACTACGTATTGTTTTGTTCTAGCCATCTTAATGTTACCTCCAAGTAAATTAGCTAATTTATATGTTAAGTTTTTAAACATAATATACACATAATATACTATAAGTTGTTAGTTGTCAACCGGAAAAGATCTATTATTTTTCTAATTTAATTCCAACTTTTTCAAACACTTCTTCTGGATTGGTTTGTAATTGGTAAGATAAGTTGGCTAAATCATTCTCTATTTCTTCGTATAATTCTAAATTTTCATCTGAGACAATAGCATTGTTTAGTTTAGATTGGTACATTTCGCTAATTAGTTCAACTAAATGCACAGCTTTTGTGCGATCCATATGCCACCAGTCTTTACCACTGGTAAAATTTTTTAATTCTTCAGCCATACTATTATAGTATATGGTCTGCTATACGTAAGTCAATCAATTGTTTGGCTGTGAAGTATTGGTCACTTGGAGAATCCAATTTTTTTCTAACAGATGCCATTGTTGAACCAGTCGCTTCTTTCAATATTTTAAAGCATCTATCTTCACAATTATGGTTTTCTTCCATTTGTGATTTCATATCGTGCATCTTAGATTCCATTGCATCTGAATGTTGATGGTTCATTATACCGGTGTTGTATCCAATATATCGTTTACCCTGCTTTCCACTTGCAAATATTAGGAATGCCGCACTCATAATGGCACCAATTCCAATGGTGGAAATGTCGTGATAGCTCTTTTTCATCACATCAATTAAGGCAAAGGTTTCATAAAGATCACCGCCGGTAGAGTTAACATATAATTGTAGTGTTCGTTTGGGCTTTTTAGTTAGGTTGGCTGATACAATCCACTTGATCACTTTCGCTACATTTTCTTCTGTGATCTCTCCAGACAAATAGTGTACATCATTATCTAATAATGTAACGTCTATTCTGTCTTCTGCACCCCAATTTTCATATTTTTTCATCTTATTATTTGCTCACCGGTTGTACGATTATTATATACAACTATATTTATACGGTCAACAATATAAATTTGATAAGTAATTATATACGCATTTAAAAACCACTATAAATATTAGTAGAGAAGTAAATTATGGCATACAGTAGTTCAAATAGCGGGAATGTAAAAGTGACTCCATTTAGTGGAACAGACAGTGGAGGTACGACTTACAGAGGGTTCAGCACCGTGGCAGGTGTTAAATCAAACCAGCTCTATGATATGGATATTATCAAACAAGATTTGCTCAACCACTTTTATACTAGAAAAGGTGAAAGGGTTATGAATCCAAATTTTGGTTCAATCATTTGGGACTTACTTTATGATCCATTAGACGAATCAACCAAAGAAGATATAATGGAAGACTGCAAACATATTATTAATGCTGATCCAAGGGTTAGTCTAGTCTCTGTAAATGTTGAAGATTTTGAAAATGGTTTGAATGTGATGATTTTATTGAACACTAGACCCTTCAACAAAAGAATTAACCTACAACTAGAATTTGAGAAAGAAACATTATAATGAGTCAGATAGTAAGACAAAATAATTTATTTTCAGCAGAAGATTGGCAGACAATCTACAGAACATTTTCACAGGCAGATTTCAAAGCATATGATTACGATTCAATTCGTGATTCAATGTTAAACTATATTCAAATAAATTATCCAGAAGACTTTAATGACTATATTGCATCAAGTGAATTTATTGCTATCATAGATTTACTTGCATTCTTAGGTCAGAGTTTGGCTTTCAGAACAGACTTAAACTCTAGAGAAAACTTTTTAGATACTGCTGAAAGAAGAGATTCGATAATTAGATTAACGAAATTAATCAATTATAGACCAAAAAGAAACACACCAGCAAGAGGACTTTTAAAAATTACAAAGATTAAAACTTCAGAACCTCTAGAAGATTCATCTGGAACAGAATTAACTAATGCAAATATTAACTGGAATGATGCAAACAATTCAGATTGGTACGACCAATGGTTGACAGTTTGTAATTCAGTTTTCAATTCAACAAACAGATTTGGAACACCCAGTAAGTCAGCTACAATTAATGCTGTTAAGACAGAAATTTATAATTTAAATTCTACAACAACGCAATCAGCTGTTAAGAATTTTACCGAGACAGTTGATGGAATTAGTACGTCAATTGATGTTGTCAAAGCAGACATACACAAAAATGGTTACCTTTATGAAATGTCTCCGGACACATCTGAAGCATTCAATTTTATTTACAGAAATGACAACCAAGGGTTCAATAGTGTCGACACAGGATTCTTTATGTATTTCAAAGAAGGTGATTTAGGATTCCAAGACTACTCTTTTGATAATCCTATTCCAAACAGACTCGTTAACTTAAATTATGCAAACATAAACGATATGGATGTCTGGGTGCAGAAGATTAATACAAATGGTGTGCCTACAGAGAAATGGGAATCAGTGCCAGGTCTTTTTGGACAGAACACAATCTACAACAGTTTAGCATTGAACACAAGAAACATTTATGCTGTACAGTCAAGAAATGGTGATCAAGCAACAGTATTGTTTAGTGACGGTAATTTTGGTAACGCACCTAAAGGAAACTTTAGAGTTTACTACAGAAGAAGTAAAGGATTGGGGCAAGTTCTTAAAAAAGACAGAATTAAAAATCAGGAGATATCAATCAAATATAAAAATGTTGATGGGCAGGAGTATACTGCAACTGTGTCTTTGACACTAACAAACACAGTTACAAATTCACAAGCGGCTGAAACAGATACTGATATCAAAAACAACGCACCTAAATCTTTCTATACACAAGATAGAATGGTTAATGCTGAAGATTACAATATTTTCCCATTAACTCAGTCAACCACAATACAAAAAATGAAATCATTAAACAAAACACACATTGGTCATTCTAGATACATTGACATCAATGATCCAACTGGTACAGTTAAAAGTGTAAACGTGTTCGGTGAAGATGGTGTACTATATAAAAATCCTAACTTTACTTTAAGTACTGAGGAAATCACAGGTACTATTGTTGATACAACGAGTTATACGTATGTTATTGAAAACATACTAGCACCGTTGCTAAAAAAGATACAATTACAGAATTTTTACTTCGACACTTATAAGACTGCTGTGGAAACAGACCACGATGCAAATCAATTTGTGATGAGCTTATCAGGTCAAAAAATATTATGGCAACCATTTGCTGTCGCAGGACAATCAAGCACAGGATTCTTTTATATTGGTAACTCACCAATAACAACTACAGGAAGACCAAACGAAGGACAGTTAATTACAGTTTACAACAACCCAGATGGGTCGGATGAGAAGCTTGGTTTTATTAGACCAGGAACTAAACTAGAATTTGTAGATGACTATACAGCACCAACTAAAACTACTTGGGCTACAGTAGTAAGCATAAGCAATGATGGTAGTGTGTTATCCAATGAGACAACAGGATCAGTTGTTTTAGATCAGTCAGTTACTGCTGGAATGAAAGTAAGAAAAATACTTCCAAACTTAAGAACCAAATTAAATGCATCAGAAAAATCTTTAATACAAACTGAAATGGAAAAAGGTGTTGATTTTGGTATTGGTTATCATTACAGAGATACAAGCACAAAAACAGAAAAATGGTATTTGGTAAGTGATGACTATATCAATCTTACTAATGACTTTGGTGTGGCAAACAATCAATCACAAGGTGGTACAACCACGTTGGCGGCGGACACCTCTTGGTTAATATATGCAAATTACATACCGGCGGCGGACTCTGCAAGTAATCCAAAATACGAATTTAAAATTAGAGGCTTGGACTATGTGTTCGAAAGTGATCAAGAAGTTAGATTCTATTATGTTCCTGAATATAAAAATATTGATACTGCAACCGGAAAAGCTGTTAAAGATACAATTGAACTATTAGATATCAATAAAACAGTTGCCGTACTAGGCAATCCATCAAGCACAGACAAGCTATCAAGCAAAATAACTTTTAGTGTTAGTGACAGTTATGTCGAAGCTGACGGGTTTGTTGATACTAAGAAAATAAAACTTACAAATATGGACACAGACAATGATGGTATGCCTGATAATCCTATTGCTCACGAAGATGTTATTAATAACACAAACAATATATTCTTTATAAGCTATGAAGATTATGATGGTTACACTTATTATAAAACAACAACAGGTGTTACTGCTGTTAGTTCATTGACAAATACGGGTGTAGAATATCTAACCAGTGATAACTTCTTTTACCTGAACGGTACAAAATTAACAAATGGTGTTGCAAACTCTTACACATCAAGATATGGAGTGAGTGGTACTACAATTTACAAATCATTTATTGGTAGAGCATTTAATACTCAAAATAAATTCTTCTTCCAATACAGACATTCAGCACCAAGAGATCAAAGAATTGATCCTAGTGTGTCAAACATTATAGAATTAATAATATTGCAAACTGAATATTATCAGAATGTAATAAACTGGTATTCATCTAGCGGAACGTTAGCGAACTTTCCAATTGCACCAACATCACAAGAGATTAAAAATAATTTAATTGATTTAGAAAAATACAAATCAATCAGTGATCAGTTAGTTTACACTTCTGCATCATTTAAATTATTATTCGGTGATACTGCCAGTGAAGTGAATCAAGCTATCTTTAGAGTAGTTAAAGTGTTAGGCTCGACTTACACAGATAACCAAGTCAAGACTGAAGTTATCAAATCGATCAATGCTTACTTTAGAATTACAAATTGGGACTTTGGTGATACTTTTTACTACAGTGAGTTGGCCGCATTTATTCACAGACAGTTGTCAACACAGATTTCATCTGTTGTGATTGTGCCAAAAGATGCTGAATCAAAATTTGGAGACTTATTTCAAATTAAAGCCGCAAGTAATGAATTATTCTTTTCAACTGCAACAGTTGATGATGTAGAGATTGTTTCAGGACTAACAGGCGCTAACTTGAGATCAACTGGAGGATATTAATAAATGGCTTACGGTAGTAGCGGAAGTAGTGGATCGAGCAGTAGTTCTTCTACAACTTCATCTAACTCAAACTCTAGTGTTGGTAGATCAGTATCTACAACTGACAATGCTAAAGCTATAAGCTTCTTACCTGAAATACTCCAAACCGAAAAACTAAAAAACTTTTTTGATGGAACTGTAGAACAGGCTTTTAGTAGAGCGAATGACGTTAGAGTCACGGAATACATTGGTAGGAAATCTGATGTGTACTACAGACCAGCAAAGGACAACTACAAAACAGAATATTCTCAATTTAGATCAGCTTATCAATTAGAGCCAGCTGGTATTATTAAAGATCCCAACAGTAAACAAATAAGAGATTCAGTTTTTTACAGTGAAATATTAAATTACATCGATAGTGAAAATGGAAAAATAATAGATCAAAATAGATTGTTTGAGCAAAAACATTATACATTTTCAGCACCAATAGATTATGATAAGTTTTTAAACTATGAAAATTACTATTGGTATCCAAGTTTGGATTTAAACGTACCTGCTATTATCATATCAGGTTTGGTTGAATCATTTGAGTCCGTTGCAAACTCTAAAACGTTCGTATTAGCATATCCAATCGCAACCAATGACATAGTAGAAGTCAATGGTGTTGCAACAAGCGATTATGAAGCAACAGGTTTAAGTTTATCATTTGCCAACAGTTCAATTAACGTTGTAACTGCTGATAAAATTACTGTGAATCATAGAGTTGATCCTAACAATATTATTGGTTCAAAATCTTATACTTCTCCCAATGGTGTCGAACTCAGCTCAGGTATGTTAATACAATTCAGTGACAACTCACTTGTTGGCACAACGTATAAAGGTAAAAGAGTTTTTGTAGAAGGTGTAGGCTCAAAAGAAGGTATTTCATTAGTTGAAACGTCAGACGTTGAAACAGAATTGTTTCTGAAAGATACATTCATACCTTGGGATAGAGCTGACACAGTAGGACAGACAGATAGCACTAAAGGTTTTGACAGTGAACGTTATGACACAATACCTGATGTGGCTACAGCAGATTACATCACAATCAATAGAGGTTGTAAGGATAAAAATCCTTGGTCAAGAACAAATGGCTGGGTACACAAAGACAACATTACGAATTACAGAACTTACCAAGAAGAAGTTCCAGAATTTCATCCTTTTGATTCTATAACAACTGCCATTCGAGGTTGGGATGGTGGCTATTTTGATTCAACAACAATTTTTCAAGAATCGACTTTTCAACTATCACAATCAAGAAAAGGTCAAAGACCGATTGTTGAGTTCAACAAAGACATTGAATTATACAACTACGGTGCAGAACACATTACCACTGTCGACGTTCTTGAATCAAATGCATCAATCGGTGACATCAATGGAGAATCGTCATACAGAGTTGATGACATATTGTTGGTAGAAGGTTATAAAATTTTATTTGTAAATCCAAACTCTCAAACAGAGTTAGTCACGTGGGACGCCAATAGTGACCCTTGGGACAATGACTCAGATGGTGATGGTACACCTGATGCAGGGTGGGATGTCAAGTCTAATAACTTTAAAGTGTCATCATCGATACACGAAGTTAAGTTCGAAAGTGGCGTTATTAAACTATATGCACTTGATGATAAAAATCATCCAAAATATAGTATAGGAAGTTGGACTGCCGCAGAAATCGAAGCAGACCTTCTCAAAGTAGAAGATTTAGATAAGGTCACTATAAGACTTGGTGGTAATAATGGTGGTAAAGAATATTATTGGAATGGCTATGAATGGAAACTGGGTCAACAAAAAACTGGAGTAAACAAAGCTCCTAAATTTAATCTGTACGATACAGATGGATATGCTTTAGGAAATACAAGTGTATACAGCTCATCAACGTTTGAAGGAAATGAAATATTTGGTTATACAGTTGGTACAGGCACAGATGATACGTATTTGGGATTTCCATTAACATACACAGACTATACAAGTTTAAGTACAATTGGATTCAAAAACTATCTAGAAAGCGAAACAAATGGTAGTGCTGGTTTCAAATACTACAAGCAACACAGTTATAAAAACATTTTACAAGACACATTTGATTACAAAGTATTGGTACAACCAGCTAGAGGAGATACTGGAAATAGATTTTACATAGATAATATTGAAAAACAAAATCTAACATTAATCAGAGGAAACAAATATACTTTCAATCTTGACGACAGTTCATTTTCATCAAGAGGATATTCAGATGCATATCATCCTTTGTTATTAAGTGCTACAGAAAATGGTTCACACGCAAGTGGTACAATATACAATAATGGTGTAAAATATTTCCATAATGATATCGAAGTGACTGAAACAGTATTTCATAGTGCAACATTTGATAGTGCTTCTGTAACAAAAAGAAAAATTGAATTCATACCAACAGCAGGTACTCCGGATCAATTGTATTACTACTGTAAAATTCACAGTGGTATGGGTGCAGGTATAAGAATCGTTGATAACAATGTAACTAATCTATCAGATGGTACAAAAACAAAGTATTGCAACGAATGGTTGTCAGTTAACGGACAGTCAAACCAATCTATGATACAAGAGTTCGATGTTGAGAATGAAGTCAGCAATGAGCTATTCTTGTTAGAAGCAGTAATCTCAGATGATGAAAGTGTACGTGTTTATATTAATAACGTTGAAAAATTATTAGGTACTGATTATGAAATTCAAAAAAATCAATTTATTAATTTGTTAACACCGGCAAATGCTACGGATCATATTTTAGTTAAATTTAAAAGCATCGATACAAAAGGTTTATTCAGAGCTTATTATGAAATACCCAAGAACTTATCTAATAACTCATTAAACTCTGATGTGAAAACATATGATTACGGCGACTTATTGAATCATTTTTCAACTGGTATTACAAATCAAAAAGGACTAACTGGGTTGGCGTTAGGAAATAACAACTACAGAGATACCGAACAAGATTTAACTTTAAGTGAGAACATTTTACAACACGATGCTCCATTCTTAAAACTAACATCACACGTAAACAGCGATGATAGAGATGTTATCAAATCAATAAGACTTGCTGAAACAGATTACACAAGATTCAAATATAAGTTTTTTAACAAAATTTTAGAATTAGCTAGAAAAAATGATGTTGATAATTGGACAGATACTAAACTTGTTGATACTGCTTTAAAAGAAATTAATAGAAATAAAAAACCAAGTGAGACGTGGGCTTATAGTCTGATGCTATCGTATGGAGATACGAAACAAAGTACTACCACTACAATAACAACAGAAAATAAAACTTGGTCAAGTAGCACTAAAAACTGGGCTATTCAAGATTATCAAAATGCATTAACTGATTCATCAGCTGGTGGATTAGTAATTGACTACGCATACAGTCCAATAAACGACAAAGATTCAAAATCATTATATGTTTATAACAATGACAAACTTCTAGTAATGAATCAAGATTATGTAATCATTAATGCCGCTGACAATAGAATTGTGTTTATTGGAGATAATAAACCAGCAGTAGGCGACAAAGTTAGAGTAGACTTTTTTGATAAAAAGCAACCTGTGTTTATTCCACCCACACCATCAAAATTAGGTATATATCAAACATTTATACCAGGTGAATTTACTGATAAAGATTCATATAGTGCAGGTGAACAAACTTTTATCCAAGGACACGATGGTTCGTTAACTGTAAAATTTTATGATGAAAGAGATAGAGCATTATTAGAACTTGAAAGAAGAATCTTTAATGACATTGAAACAAAATTCATTGATCCAGATTATATTGCACCTTTGTCTTATGAATCACTGGTTGCTAACTACTTCAACGCAAAAGACTATTCATATTTAGAATTCAATCAAATATTCAGATCACACATTTATCGTTGGATGACATTTAACGAAGTTGACTGGCAAAAGAACAACCCGATACTGGTTGATGGAACTGACTGGAGAACGTGGAACTGGTCAGCAATTGAGAACATCAAAGGCGGCACAACACCAGGTCACTGGAGAGGAATCTATAAAAAATTCTACGGAACTGATAGACCTCATTCTCACCCTTGGGAGATGTTAGGTTTCAGTATCAAACCAACTTGGTGGGACGACACATATTCTTGGAACGAAACAGATAAAAGAAACAAATTGTTAGATGACATCGAAAACGGAATTATACGTGAAGGTAGAAGAGAAAACTTTAAAGATTTATCATACACGGATAGATCAAACATATACAGAAGAGATGGATTTAAAACACATCCACCTGTAAATTTCCAAGGTGATCTACAGAGTCCAAAAGATGTTGGGTTTGTTTCTAAAAATCCAAATCAAAGAGAAGCGAATATCAATTGGTCAATTAGTGATATGGCCGCGGCAGAAAAAGCATTCTACACTAGTAGTGCTATGCCGTTTGGATTGATGTCAGCATTATTTTTGATGAAGCCAACTCAGTTTGCAGAACTAATGTTTGACACACTAAACATTGAAAACAGTAACATAAACAAATTACAAAAGTTTGATAAAAATACTGGTAAGCGTCATACTAACAATGTGTATGTACACAGAGAAACAGCTAACACATCAATTGCTGTTGGTTCAGGTTATCAACAGTATATTAGTGAAAGATTAATTAATCAAAATAAAAAACCAGACATTGTGTACGGTGGTGTTATAAGAAATATAAAACCACAATTAGCCCACAAACAAGGTGCGTTTATTGATTATGGTTCTTATAAGGTACAGGCAGAAGCATACTCTCCTACATCAAAGAGAACAAGCATCTACATACCTGATACAAATATCAATCACTTATTACATATTTCTCCATCGGTACAGAACGCAAGTTATTCAGCCATCATAATTGAAAAAACTGTTAGAGGATGGTCCGTACACGGATACGATATTGGTAAAAACTATTTCAGAGCCGCTGTAAGTTTAAAAACGGGACCAAGTGCACCGGTACAAGTTGGTGGAAAATATATAGACATTCCTTACTACAGACCAAACCAAGCTCTTGCTATTAATGACTTTGTATTGTATGAAGGAGTATATTACAAAGTTAAAGAAGCACATACTTCAAGTGATTCTTTTGATACAACTAAATTCAAGTCAGTTGTCAAACCACCAATGGAAGGTGGAGCTTCAGTAACTTACTACAGGGCAGTTGAACAAAACAAAACCGTAGATGTTGAGTATGGAAAAGAATTTACATCATTACAAGACTTGTTTGACTTTATAGTTAACTATGGTAGATATTTAGAATCACGAGGCTGGATATTTGATTCTGTCAATAATGACGTACAAGAAACATACAACTGGTTATATTCTGCTAAAGAATTTTTATTCTGGAGTTTAGGCGATTGGCCTATTGAAAGTATTTTGGCTATTTCACCAGCGGCGAACAAAGTTAAATTTAAACCATTAAGTGGTGTTGTTGCAAGTGTTGAAGACATTGTCGGTAGCTCATATTCAATCCTAGACAAAGATGGTAAACCAATAGATCCATCAACTACAACAATTATACGTGATGGTTCACAGGTCCAAATCACGTCAGATGAGAATAGACCAATTTATTTTGTAAACTTATATGCAAGAGAAATTGAACATATTACAGTTTTTGATAACGTAACAACATTTAAAGATGTAATTTACGATCCAGCACTAGCTATTAGACAACCAAGATTAAAACAAACGTTGTTGAGAACAAATGACTGGAATGGTAAGATGGAAGCCAATGGATATCTAATTAATACTGAAAAAGGTATCGTATCAAACTTTGAAACCGCGGCAAGTGATGTAACAACTTATCTTGATATTGACCGAACAACAAACAATGAAGAACTAAACAGAGCAGGTTTACACACAATTGGTTATCAAAACAGAGAAAGTTTAGAAAACTTAGAAATAGTAGATGAGAGCCAAACAAGATTCTATCAAGGTTTTGTGAGACAAAAAGGTACAATAAATTCAGTTGATAAAATTCTAAGAACAGATGTTATCAGTGAAAGACAAGAAATTAACCTTTATGAATATTACGCATTCAAAGTCGGAGAGTTTGGTGGTACAGAAATCAACCAATCTATGGAATTTAGGCTTGATCCTAACAAGATCAGAACAAACCCTCAAGTAGTTAAATTTTTACCTGTAATTGATAACGTGGTTAGCACTGATGATCTTACAGATGACATCATCACTATTGACGCAGATGACAGTGAGAATTGGACTAAGAAACCAGCCGGTTCAAAATTATCAAAAACTATCTGGCCTACTAGAACAGAATCATTTGATTTACCAACTGCTGGATACGTACATATTAACGACACAGATTATCAAGCATTAACAAAAGCAAATTTGAAAACACAATATGGCGAAACGGTTGCAAGTAATTTAAATGTTGCAATAGGTTCAACTAATTGGGTGGCGAAAGATGACAACGGTGATTGGAACGTATACAGATTGACTGATACGAGTCACGGAATTGAAAATGTAATCACACTGAATCCATTGACAGTAGCAATGAATGAAACTGCTGGTAAATTGGTTACGACTGCTAATGCAACTGTTGAAGCTGTTTTACCAGACAACAAAAGTGCAAATGCAAGTACAATAACAGCAACTACATATGGAACAAAAACTTTCCAATTGTCTTTAACTGACCAAGTTATTGAAAAAACAATTAACCTTACAGACTTTGCTGGCGCGAACGCGAATGTTTCTGTAGCCAATGTTGCTGACGGAGTATCAGCAATGGTTACTACAACACCAGGTTCAGGATACTCAGTAGGAGATACTATAAGTGCAGATGGAAACGGTGGTTCATCAGCAACAGGAGATGTTGCAAGTATTAACGGCAGTGGTGGTATTACAGGAATAACATTAACTAATCCAGGTGGGGGCTTCTTCGGAGAGCCAGGAAACATTTCAATTAAAACAGGTGGAGTAGATTCATCGGGCTCAGGTGCTGTGATTAGATTCAAAGGAAATAATCCAACATTCCAAATTAATACAACGTTGACAAATGCCGGTACGCCTTTTACATTTGGCGAAACTATAACACAGGCAAACACAGGTGCAACTGGTAAAATTATAAATGTTTATACAGACGGAACAACTACAATTTTACACATATATGATCATACTAACTCATTTGATAACACAAATCAAATATCAGGTGGTTCATCAGGTGCAACTACATCTGGGTCGCATACTGTTACAGCAAGATCAAGTGCGGCACACGGAGACAGTACATTTGGTGCTATATTAAGTTTAGCAGTCAATGATGGTGGTACAAATTATGTTTCTCCAACTATTACTGTCGAAGGCACTTCACCGGCAACAGGTATTGTTAGTGCAACTTCGGGTGTGATTGACAAAGCTTATGTTAATAATGGTAGCTTTGGTTATAGAAAAGAATTTTCAGCAAATCCAACAATTGGTATAACTGTCAAAGACACAGTCACAGATGGCGATAACAAATTTGTTGACTTTACAGATCAATTGATCAAACCAGACTCAATTGCTAATGTACAGATTGTGGTCAATACTGCATTTGATGGATCGAATCCACAATTTGATATTGGTACAACGTCAACACCTAACAGTTTACTTTCAAATCAAAGTTTATCTACTAACGCAGTTGCAACATCGTTTGGAACGCCAATTACAAACAGAGCAAACACTACGTTAAGAATTAGATTTGCGACAACAGGTTCGACAACTGGTACTGCAAAAATTTCTGTAAATTATAAAAAAGCAATTTACAATGTGTTTGATCTACCAGAGAACGATGTAGTAGCACCAACTGTAGCAACAGCATCTTCAAGCACATTCTTCAATGGTTCAAATAAACATCCTCTGTATGTATACAAAGATGTTAGACTTGCGACAAGAAATAATGGAATCGACACAGCTAATATTGGATCGAACTTGGCCGCAACAACAAAAGACTTTGTGTCTAATGTTTGTTCAGCTATTACATTCTTAGAGGGAGATAAAGTTTGGTTAGACAATGGCGGAGATGGTTATTGGTACACAATGACAATGACATCCAATGTGGCTATCAAAGCTATACACGATGATCTATCATTTAACAAAGGTGTTTCATCACAAGGTCCGGTAACAAGTTTAACTGTTAATAGTGTTGGACAAGGATATTTAATGACTCCAACTGTTACAATTACACCGCGATCTGGAGATACAACAGGTACAGGTGCAACTGCAACAGCAAAAATTGATTTGATATTAAACACTAATGCCGCAATAACAGTAGTAACAGGTGAAACAATAACTCAGTCAACAACAGGAGCGTCAGGAACAGTAGTTGCTGGTGTAACGGGTGCAACAACTGTAACACTTAAAGATTTAAATGGTACAGCATTCTCATTAAACAAAAATCACAACTACAACCTTACTGGCTCGACCAGTGGTGGATTAGGAACTTACTTAACAAATGCACGTGGTAATTTGGCCGCAATAAATGGTATAACTTTAAATGCAGGCGGTAGTAACTACCAAGCTACTCCAACTGTAACTGTTACACCACACGCAGATGATCCAAACAACCCAAGTGGATCAAGTTTTTTAAATCCAGCTGACAGGCATTCATCTGCATACAGTATTACGTCAGCAGGTATAACATCTGTAGGTGATGATATTGGAAGTATTAAGATTGGGTCAAACTATTGGATACTTCATTCTGATGTTGATTATGATCAACCAAATGCAGTTATTAGACAATCAATATTTGATAGTTCAGTTAGAACTAACAAAAAGAATCCTCAGGTTAATACTAAACTATTTTCACAATCTAAATTGACATTGATTGATACAAATGATTACACTAGTGAAATACCATTTGAAGTTATAGATCCTATTAAAAATTTAATACCAGGAAATGCACAGAGAGAATTAAATTACATAACACAAACGGATCCAGCTGTTTATAATAATCATTCTAATACAAACAGAGTTAGTATCAACTCTCCTTGGGATAGTGAACACGTTGGCCTAACTTGGTGGGACACGTCTTGTTTAAGATACATAGAATATGAAAACTTTAGTGAACAGTATCGTCAGAACAATTGGGGCAGATTATTTCCCGGATCAACTGTAGATGTGTATGAATGGACAGAAAGTTTAGAAGTACCTGCAAGTTACACAGGCGATGGCACTCCTATCAACACTACAAATTATTCTACTGTCACTAAAACAAGTAAAGATAATTTTGTGTCTACGAAATACTATTTCTGGACTAAGAATAAAACAACGGTAGCAGATTCTAAATACAGATCATTGTCAACTACTTCAATTAGTAGACTGATTAAAAATCCTACCACATATGGTGTCAATTGGTATGCACCAATTTCAACAACATCATTAGCTGTGTCTAACGCAACAAAACACATTACTAATGATTCAATATTTAGATTAAACTATAAAAAAATTGATAAAGATGTGCCAATACACAAACAATGGATTATGATTAAAGAAAATGATCCAGACACAGTATTGGATAAAAGAATTTGGAACAAATTTACTGATTCGTTGTCAGGGAAAGATGCAAGTGGTAAAGCTGTCCCTGATACTACAATATTAAGTAAGTATTCTCAATATGGTAATAGTGTAAGACCAAGACAAACTTGGTTTAAAAATCTTAAAGAAGCAAGAAGAATATTTGCATACGAATTAAACAATATATTAAAAATAACTAACCTTGATGTAAATTATCCGGAATGGGAAAACACATTAACAGACAAAACATTATATGACAAAACTGATTACTTTATAGATGGTTACGATGATAATATCATTTTTGACAAGACAGTTGATTACAAAACAGACATTGACTTTACAACACTATCAGATTATGACGTAATTAAAGTAAATTATGATTACAACAGTAAATCAGCAATTTATGTTTATGGTGATAGAGAAACGGTATTGAGCGGACAGGCACCAGTTGCAACTGCTAACTTAGATTACTCGGCCGGGACAGCAACAACGTCAACAGGAGTATTTGTTGAAACTGCAAGTACAACTACAGATAACGGTAAGGTTACTGTAAACACATATACAGGTAAAGCAGACAATCCTGAGCTTGTAAGAATTAGTAGTAACACATCTACAGCACAATTGAACAATAAGTTTTGGACAACTGATGATGATATAGCAACGGGTGTTAGAGAATGGATGAATGTATTATATACGTACTTGTTCTTAGGATCACAAAAAACTTATTTGAATAATTTATTATTTGCAGGTATTAATTTTATATTTGAAGAGCAAGATAATATTGACTGGGTTATTAAAACAACATACTTTGATGCTATACAAAAAGATTTATCATTACAACAATCAGTTTCATATTATCCTGACACGTTTAGCTATGTTAAGGATTATATCAACGAAGCTAAACCATATCACTCAAAATTAATTAACTATACTAGTAAAAAACAAACACCGGTTGAAAATACAAACGTTAATATAGTTGAGAACAGAACAAGCAAAGAAACTTTAGTATTTGATAGAATTACTAAACAAATAGAATTAGTAACTGAAAATCATCCGGATGGATTGACATATACCAGTTTCGATCAAACTACTGGTGCATATACTTCTAAAGTGGTACAAGTATTCAGTGATGATAAAACACAGTTGATCGAACTGAAGAAAAAGAAAACAAGTACTGAGATTCAAAGCACAGGTGGAGCAGGAGATTTAACGTATGGCTCAACAAATAGTGCTATCGAAAGAATCGCAAAATATCATTTTGCAAATGAGTTAGCGGCATTAGATACAACGTCAACAGATCAAGTAACAGAGTTTATGAGAAAGTTAAGAGTTAAACTATCTCCATTTAGAGATATTGATTTTAACTCGTTGATATCAGATGGTTTTGCAACTGCCACAGACTTTAACATTTCAAGTTACGCAGATGATGAAGCTATCGAGAGCTTAGGTTTTGATATTTCAGACTTTGATACTTCATTAAAATGGGATGAAGATGCAGTACAAGATTTCTTTAATACGTTATTCCAAACTTCATTGTTATGGCAACCAAGTGTAGATTATTCAACAAAAATATCTATTGATGGTAATGATCAGATCACAACAAATAATTTTGTGAAGTTCACTAGCATTGATCACTTCCCAGCCTGGAGTAGCATAACAGAATACAAGGTTAAACAAGTTGTTCAGTATCAAGGTAAAATTTATAGATGTAACGTACAACATAAAAATCTAGCAAATGAGAGCGGAATGCAATTTTCTAGATGGGATTTAGTTGACGAGTACATTTACTTTGCGGTCTCAGACCATACAAGTACAGGAAGTTTTGCAACTGATTACGCGGCGGGCAAATGGAATTTAGTTGTAACTAAATTTGATGGTGCAGGTTTCTTGAGACCAATGCAAGAAGACAGACCAGAAGAACAGTTCTTGATGCAGATGAAAGAGACTCTAAAAATCACAGT
>Ga0181409_1000380_pt1 | contig 17948 bp, 20 predicted proteins | sample 32SPOviralmetaG_FD_130138 | JGI IMG/M metagenome (GOLD analysis project Ga0181409, IMG submission 130138) | Marine viral communities from the oligotrophic San Pedro Time Series (SPOT) site, San Pedro Channel, CA, USA - 32 SPOT_SRF_2012-05-30 | ecosystem: Environmental > Aquatic > Marine > Strait... | reverse complement strand
CTTCTCGAATCGTATCATTTAGAAATGCCCCAAGATATTTAGGAATATTTAGGAGTTTATATAATGTTTATTAAAAAATATTATATAAATAAATAAAAATAACTTAAAAAAATAATCTCTAATATATATATAATGAGATTAACGGAGAAATACGACCTTAAACGCCTATGCTACGCTTATGAAAACCTTGAAAAAATTATTGATAAAAAAACTTACGATGAATGTGGTAGTTATTATAAATTAATTTTACAAAGATTTATTATTGATGATGGTGAAAGAGATGTTCATTATAAATATTCTCAATATACCAATTATGGTCGTAGGTATTCAAACGGAATTCAACCATTAAAACAAGCGTTAAGAAACTTTTTATTGAAGGATTCCGGTGTTATAGATATTGATATGAAAAACGCACATCCATCCATTTTACAGCATATATGCGATAAATATAATATTAAAACCAAATTTTTAAAAGAATATGTTGAAGATAGAAAAGCAGTTTTAAATAAACATTTTGAGATTGAATTACACGCAGGGCAGGATATAAAGAAAAAAATATTAATCGCAACTAACATGGATAGACCATTCCAAACTAAAAATGAATGGTTGAAATGTTATATTCACGAAATAAGCGTTATTAAAGATAAAATTATTAATCATAAGGACTTTGCAAAAATAAAGAAAGATACGGAAGCAAAAAAACAATCATCCGAAAATAAAGATTCATCATGTTTGAATCGTATACTTTGCAAATACGAATCGGAAATAATGGATGTTGTATGTGAAAGTATTAAAAGCAATGGACATGAGCCATTGGCGTTGATGTTCGATGGAATATTGACGCGTTGTGATGGTGATGTTGATGAGCTTATAACTGATATAAATGAATTCATACAAACGGAATATTCATCTTACATTGTTCTTGAAAAGAAACCTTATGATTCTACTATTGATATGGGTGATTATGAAATGAGTATTGAAAAGATACATGCCGATATAGATAGTAAACGAACCAGAACAAAATTATTTTATGATTTATTTGACCCTATTAAAATCATTCATCCATGTTTATATGGAATACGAAAAGAAGATGGATTATATGAGTTTTATGAAAAAGCAAAATTTATTCAGAGTGTAGAACATATAAAATATGGGATTAGAGATGAGGATGGCAATATTGTTGCATATAAATCAGTTGTTGAAGATTTTATGAATGGTGAGATTGAAGTTGATAGAATTAAAACAGAAATCATTAATTCACCAGTTAAAAACAAAAATCAGAAAAAACATAATTTATGGACTGATTGGAGTATTAATTCATTAAAAGTAAAAGATTATAAATATGATGAAAATGCGGTTGAATATTATAAAAATCATTTGTCTTCTTTGTGTAATCATGAAGAACCTATTATTAAAGCTATGAATTTATGGATTGCACACATGTTTAAATATCCAGAAAATAAATCATTTGTTCCTATCTTTGTCGGTCGGCAAGGGGCAGGTAAAGATTTGTTAATCGCTTTGATTACATTTTTAATGGGTAAACATAAACACTTTGAATCAGTAACACCGGAAAAAGATGTTTGGGGTGATGGGTTTAATCCTATGATGAAGAACGCCTTTTTGGTACATCTTTCAGAGTTTGGAAGGAGAAACACGCAGGATTATGTGGGGGCTATAAAATCATTATCTACGAGCGGATCTATCCGAATCAATGAAAAAAATAAGGGTCAGTATATGATAGATAGTTTTCATAGATTTCTCGGTGCAAGTAATTATAATGAACCTATACCGATTGAAGCGGATAATAGGCGTTATATGTTAATTATGACTTCACCAGAAAATATTGGTAAATTAGAATATTTTAAATATGGTTTTAACTTGTTGAAAGATAATAATGCAATGAAAAGTATATTTGAATACATCATGACTTTTGAGCCACCTTCTGATTTGAACTATCACATGGTAGAAGACAGCGAATATATGAAATACATTAAACAGATAAGTAAATCACACGAGGAGCTATGGTTGAGGGACTTTGTAAAATTAAATGGGGTTGATGGTGAAATCAAAAAATACAAGTCACTTGATTTATATAAAAATTATAAAATATGGAGTAAAGAAAATAAAAAATCCTTTACATACGAAGAAAGAAAATTCTATTTACAATTAAAAGCATTAACTACACAAACAACGCAAGGAGTGAAAACCGACCATTCAAGAGATGCAAACTACTACATAATGGATTATGATGAATTGAAGAGAGAGGGGTTTTATACCTATGGAATTGAAGAGGAAACATACGATGGCATCGGATTTGATGAAAATCAAATTTTGAATCAAAATGAAACAAATTTTGAAGGTTGAATTTTGAATCAAAATGAAACAAATTTTGAATCAAAATGAAACAAATTTTGAAAATCAAATTTTGAATCAAAATGAAACAAATTTTGAAGGTTGAATGGATGGGGCTATATAGATAGTTGTTGAAACTACCTTCACATCCTTCACAACTACCTTCACATCACTTTTTTTTATATTTATTACCTTATCAATCTTATAAATATAAAATAATGTATAAAACTTATGGTCTTGTGAAGGATGTGAAGAATGTAAAGGCATTTTTGAGAAATCTGAAAAAATAAAAAAAAAAAAATAATTTTTTTTTTTATTTTCTGGTGCAACTCAAAAAAACTACCTTCACACATTTTCGTTCTATCGCCGAATTTCAACTTATCGCTGAAATCTCTTTAAGTTCAATTTTAAAAGATATAATGCCTCCATGATTAAATTAACGATTTTGAAGCATATATTAAACATCAAAAAAAGAAATGTAGGCATATATTAAATATGGAATTGTATTTAGACGATATGTTTAACATTCTGGAAGACACACCAGACAAGAGTATAGATTTTATCTACTGCGACCTTCCTTATAACGAAACAGCGTGTAAATTCGATAAAGAAGTCATTGATTTAGATAAGTTATGGTTTCATTATAAAAGGATTGCAAAGAATGATGAAACACCATTTATGTTTTCTTGTAGTGTGAAGTTTGGAAACAAACTGATTAATTCAAACCCTAAATGGTTTAGATACGAGTTTTTATGGATTAAAAGCAGTCCGACTGGTTTCTTAAACGCTCGACGACTCCCAATGAGGAAGAGTGAAATGGTTTATGTATTTTATAAGAAGTTGCCGAAAGTGTATGGTGAAAATTTGAGTTTACATCATACGCATAAGTTTTTGAAAGAAACACCTACAAAAAGAAGTGGTAAAGATGGTGTTGATAATAAAGTAATGATAAAAAACCGCTCTACATCTGGCAAAGAAATATCACATAAATTCAACCCACCATGTCCAACTAATGTTATTAGTGAAGAATTATGTAAATATGATGTTGATAAAAATGTATACGGAGGAGGAAAAAAAGACAGAATAAAAATAAGTAAAAATAAAGAGGATCACATGACGAAATACGAACCACCATTACCCAACAATGTAATTGTGGAAAATGTAAACTATAATATGTCGTACAATTCTGATATGTATGGAGATGTAAAGCGTGATGATAGAAAAAATAGAATCTTATATGACCCACCATTACCTAATAATGTAATTGTCGAAGAACAAAAAACATTTAAACGAGGTAAAAATAAAAAAACAAATGAAGATGCTTATAATTATGATGAAAGGGTTAATAATGGTAAATTATATCACCATGATAGAAGCTTACAAAAAGGAAGCGAACCGATATATGACCCACCATTGCCCACAAATGTTTTAGAAATAAAATCAGAAAAGAAACTGCATCCAACTCAAAAACCGGTTGCACTAATTGAATTTTTATTAAAATACTATTCAAGAGAAAATGATTTATGTTTAGATGTTTGTATGGGTTCTGGTACAACTGGAATAGCTTGTTTAAATATGAATAGACGATTTATAGGAATTGAAAAGGATGAGAAGTTTTTTGCTATTGCTATGGAGAGAATAGAAAAACATCCAAATTATAAAACCACTACTTCTTCATGAATTTTTATTTTAGCCTGTTTCTGTTTGTCCCTATATTTCTTATTGTAAACACGGCATCTTTGATTATGTGCCAAACGCCATGCCTCATCTTTCCTCCGTTTCTTGTAATAGTTTCTTGCCCTTTCATTATATTCTTCTCTGTGATTCTCTCTGTAATTATCTAATGCATTCTTAACCACTTCATTATAGTATTTAGGAGGTGGCTTCTCAATAAGTATATTACCATCTTCATCGATTATATTGAATTCAATAAATAATTTAATGTCTTCTTCGGTTAGTTTTGAAACCATTTCAACACGCTTTAACCTCTCAAAAAATAGACGATGTAAATCAATCTCAGCCATTATATATATATTTACAAATAAAAAAAATATATATATTAAATATAAATGTCGGATCAAGAAGTAGAAATTGAAAGTAAGGAAGAACGCCGTGCTAAACTATTAAATAATTTAGCAAAAGGAAGAGCGACTCGGTTAGAGAATAATAAAAAGAAAAAAACATCAAATGTAGTTCAAGAAGTATCGTGTCGTCATTGTGGTAAAACCTATAAATCCGCTCAATATAAGGATAAACATGAATTAATATGTAAGAAACGACCACAAGATGAGAAGGTAGAAGAACCATTAGACGAGGAGGTAGACGAGAAACCAGAAGAACCAGACGAGAAAATAGACGAGAAACCACAAGAAGAAAATATTAAAATGGAAACTAAAAAGAAAAAGAAGAAAAAAATAGTTTATGAAAGTGATTCATCCAGTTCATCAGAAGAAGAGGTTATTATTAAGAAAAAGAAATCGAAGAGAAGCAAACTTCCACCACCACCAGAACATCCTCCTAAATTGGAAAGGCAGAAGAAAACAATTTCAATAGCTCAATATGAGGAATTGAAAAAGCGAAAAGCAGAAATGAACCATCTAAAAATGATGAAACAACAACAAGAAACCCAGCAAAAAGCAATGGAGCAAAGAATCCAAAATATGCTAAATGGTAATATGTAATTACATAATCATATCTGATTTAACAACAACCATAGGATTTAATGGTCTTGTAAATAAAACCGACCTTTCTTTTGTGCTATATACTCCACTCGGCAAATTTCTTGCATAACCGGTTGGATTTTGATATGAAAATGAATCCTCCACCATCTGCGGTCGTCCACGCTTAACACTATTAAGTGCTGGTGATACGAAACATGGGAGAGGCGTATAATATGAGGATCGGTTTGTTGCTTGATTCATTAAATCAAAATTATTAACCATCGGTTTTATTTCCGGCATCGGTGTATTTAACATGGTGTCTTGAAATGTTTTAACTACTGGGGCAACATTCTTTCTTGAATCATTAATAGTGTACGGAGTAAACTTTGAATAAGACAACATTATATATATTATTAAATATAAAATTATAATTCACCATCCATTCCACTATCAGAACCTCTCATTCTTGACTTTCTCTCTATTGGGTATTTATGAGGCATACCTTTATCAGTTCTTTCTTTTCTAGGATTAAACATTTTATTCAATGAAGAACCGAAATCACCATTCATATCTTCAATAAAATCAGAACTGGTTGATGATGTTTTTAAAGAAGACATATCCTCTGCAGCTCTACTTAAATCCTCATCCATTTCAATTTCAACATCTTTGCTAATATCATCATCCAGATTAATCCGTTCTTCTCCTTCCATAGCTGCCTGAAATTCTTTTGAAAAGTTATTATTACTTTCTCTCCGTTTTTGAAAAATAGAATCAGTATTTATATTTTTCTTTGTCTGTTCCTCAACTTTACTTTTAACCATGTTTTGAAAGTTTGATTGTATACCCTGTATTTCATTCATTCTTCTTGCTTGTGCAAGTCGTTTAGCAAGGTCATCGATATTTCTGGGTGGTACAGAAGGCATAGGAGCTGTAATATAACCATTGCTTCGCGTTGTTAAATAATTAGGTGGGGCTTTCATTTTAAACACTGGAAGCGTAGACATATTAAGGGGTCTATAATTAAAACATTTTTCACGCATGTAATCATCAGTCATTAAAGTCGGCATTTATATAATAAATTAATATTTTAAAATAAAGATATATATTAAATGAGAAGTGCCTCACACATTTATAATTTAAATACTTTTAAAGTCCAGCCCAGAATAGAAAAAGGGGTTAAACGATGCCCTTCTGGTTATGTGTTAAGAGGCGGTGTATGTATTAAAGCAATAGATGAAACGCCTAAATTAATATTAGATTATGAAGAGGATTTTATTGATAATAATCCAATTGATGATGAAACCGATGATGATACAGATGATGAAACCGATGATGATACAGATGATGATACAGATGATGATACAGATGATGAAACCGATGATGATACAGATGATGAAACCGATGATGATACAGATGATGAAACCGATGATAAAAAGGATAAAAAGAAAGATAAACAAGTAGCTAAAACCCAAAGAGAACACAAAAGAGAAATATTAGCAGCTGTGGGTGGAACGGCTGCAGCTGGACTTGGAGCTGTTGTTTATAAAGGTTTACAGAACATGGAGAACTTTGAAGATTTAGAATTTGAAGAAGGTGAATTAGAAAATTTACTCGATGAGGAAACCGAAGGCGTATTTCTACGACAAGATGAAACCTCCGAATTATTAGGTGAAGACGAGGCAGGTAATCCATTAGATGATGTATTTGAAGACATGAATCAAGAAAGCTTAACCAGACAAGATGAAACAACAGAATTGCTTGGAGAGGATGAAGAAGGTAATTTATTGCAAGATGATTTTGAAGATGCGGATATTGAATTAGAAGATTTACGAGATGAGTTTGGTGGTGTGGAAGAAACAAAAGAAGATTTTGATATAACAGATGATTTTGATTTAGATGAAGATTATTTTAAACCATCAGAAGAAATCGGTGATGGGTTTGAAGATGTTGATATTTTTGAGGAGGGTGGTTCGATATTTGATACGGCTGGAGCTGATATTGGAGAAGGTGTAACCGAATCATTATTACAAACAGGAGCAGAGATAGGAGGTGAAATCGCCGGTGAAGAAATTGGCGTTTCTGTTGTTGGAGGTGCAATAGCATCCGCTGGAGTTGTAGCTGCCGAGGTTTTATTACCAGTCGCCATTATAGGTGGTGTTATTTATGAAACGATTAAAGCAGTAAAACCAGATAAAGAATATGAAGCCCAGTTAGAAGCACGAAACCAAGCCATAAATGATTCTTATGATAAATTTGATAATTTAAAACAATATCAAAAAGTATTATCCAGTGATCCATTAGAATTTGATGATTCTGGTGTATTGAATTATAAAGATTTATCTAAAACGCAACAATTAGCAATAAGGACATTATTGAATGATGAAAATGAAGATGGGCGTTTTGATAAACAAAATGATTATATTATAAATGGTGGCATGGATTTATCCATTATAGATAATAATGGTTCTATGTCTATAATTAGACCATTGACTAGTTTACAATTAAAACATATACAGAGAGAATTACAAGATGACCCCACAATATTTATAGGTCAAGACCCTAAACAGATTGAAGCATTAGGGTTGAACCCAGATTTAACAAATGATGAAATGAGAAATTCTTATTATTCTGATGATATTATTGAAAAGTCTACATTTTCCGATTTTGGAAATGACGAAATAGCAAGAAGTAACAATTTAATAACAGAGGCAGAATGGTTGAGTGAATTAGACAAATTAAATAATGATGACCCCACTGCAAAATATACATGGGAGGAACTGGGACAAGTTCATAAAGACATGACTCGGTTTAAAAATGAATACGATGAGCGTTATGATTATTACATTTCAAAGGGGTTAAGCAAAGATGCAGCTAAACGATTGATATATAGTGATACGATGATAGGAAAAGAAGACACAAACAAAGAACCTCAACCATCACAACCAACAGATTTAAGGTCGATTAAAGAAGAACAATCGGCACAACCCACAGATTTAAGGTCGATTAAAGAAGAACAAACACCACAACCCACAGATTTAAGGTCGATTAAAGAAGAACAAACCAGACAACGAGAACAAATGGAAACACAGCAAATGGAAACCGAACAATCGGAGGATTATAATGATTAATTTATATATTAAATATTTTTTATATTTAGTAATTATATAATGGCTGAAGAAACCGACCCATCTAATAACATTATTGAACCTACTTATGAAGGACGAATGACCGATAAAGGTTTATATATAAATGATGATAAAAAGACCTTCATCCCTCGTGCTAAAACTGAACCAAGACCGAACCTCACAGAAGAGGACGAATTACAAATTGAAGTGATTACAAAAGCATTAGCTCGTGATTTTCCAGATAGTGATTACGCGATTCTTGAAATGATTGCAACATGGAATTATGAAAACCCAGAAGGATTTGAAGCAAAAGTTAATGAAATGAAGAAAAGAGATAATAGACCACCAGAGGAAATATCAGAAGAGTTATTTTCTAAAAAAGAATTTGGAGGTTTAGAAGATATATATCAAAGGGTTTATTAGATTGATATTATAAAAATATATACTATTTATATAATATGTCTGGCGTACTTACAGAAACTAAAAATATCTGGTTGTCCACTCAACAGAGCGGACAACTTTCATCAGATAGTTCAACATTTAACCGATTTAAAATGTGCTTGAATCACAATGTTTTAAGGTGTGGTCAAGACCAATTTCAACGCATATCGTTAAGTCAATTCAACTGCCACCGCACATGGTATAATGTAAATAAATTTAATAACTTATTTATTTTAAATTGTAAAAAAGGTGGCGTTCAACAAGCCCCAGTAGAAATAAAACTAACCGAGCAAGATTACGATTCAATCGGTGCTGTTACTAAAGAATTAAGTGAGAAAATAAAAGCAGCTCTTGATACTATTACTGGGACAACATTTGTTATTGATACAGGAACTAGAAATCCAGACACCGCTTTTAGTTTAGGAGAAACAGGCACACGAGTATTTTTTTCAAAGTTCACGGCAGGGGCTGGACATACTTTAACTAATGTCGTTATTCAAACTCCTCAATATTACAAGGATGGAACTGGTGGAATATATTTTAATGATTCATATATTTTAGCAGGTGGATCAAGAGTTACAACTGAAAATATAACCGAGAGTTCTTTTGGAGTAACTATCGCAGGAAATGATATATCGTTTCAAGGTAGATTTCCCATGACTTTAAACACTATGCCGTTTATTTATATTAAATGTGCATTAGCTGGAGAGAATTTAGAATCACAGAATTTAAGCAATTTTAATGCTGGTATTGATACTCATATAATCGGGAGTCAAATCATCGCAAAAGTTCCAGTTCAAAATGAATTCTGTTCTTATGTTGGCGATGATTCAACGCCGTATTATATTAATGTAACAAACAAAAGTATAAGCGAGATATTATTTTTTGTCTGTGACCAGCATGGCAGGACTCTCGCAGTTCCAGAAGATGCAACCGGAGAAGGCAAATCGATTGAATTAGATGGATCATTACATAGTGATTTATGTGTTAGGGTTGAAGTTTACCAAATAGGACGAAACCCTAATTATCTTGATTTAAAACCTCAAAAATCCACTTATACAAGAAATCAAAATGGGTTATATTTAGATGTAACCGGAAAACCAGAATCTAGGGTTTAGACATTTTTATAATATTTTTTTATATAACCTTATATTATAAATGAGTATGTACCACAACCATCCACAAGCGGAGAGAGGTTCGATGACTTATCCTCAAAGCATGGCGTATTATGTAAAGAGTTTAGAATCTCTTACCACTGGTAATTTCAAAATTCCAGCTACAACCAACTCGGAATTAATAGCCCATCAGCAATTCTCGGTTCTTCTACCGACGGCAGCACTTATTGATACTCGTGGTCTACGACTTAATTTTCAAGCAAAAGTAGAAGGACATAAAGGACGGCTTCCAAATAACATGTCGGCTCTTTTTAGCTCAATTGATGTTAATATTGGAGGCATTAATGTTTCTTCTATTCAAGAAAACGGAGTTCTGGATCAAACCCTCGTGAACTGGGGGCAGAAGGTAAAAGACCCAGTAGTTGAAAAAGATTCTATTTCTGCTAAATCTTCGTCGGTTGATTTAGAAACAATTGCAAACGCAGAGGATTACACATTCGATAATGATAAAGCTTATTTTTCTGTTCCTCTTGGGCAGTTCTTTGAAACTATTTCTCCATCGGTAATCGCTACAAACTACATGCCTCAAATTGAAGTAGTTTTTCATTTAGCATCTAACAGCATCATTGCTTCACCAAAAAACACCGACACTTTCGCCAATATAATCGATGTTCATAGTGCTCAATCCACTTATAAGATTAAGAACTACCATGTAATCTGCCCAGTCATGAGCATCGCAAATAACGATTATGATGCCCTTCTTCAACAGACCCTTATGAGCAGAGGTTCGCTTGAGCTTATGTTTAGAAACTGGGAAACTTTCAGTGATATATTCTCGGCAACCACCAGAGCATCGAGCTCCGCCTCCTCACTTGACCTTCTGGTCGCCACCTTCCGTAGAAATAGTGCAACTGCTCCTCTTACGAATGCGTACACTGGCATTAATGGACTTATAGCAGTTAAAGGTAAAAATAATCAGTGTCTGGCTGGTGTTGATACTGGCAATCAAGTAACCGGATTAGTAACTGGTGCATTAACTAACGAAGGCAACAACCAATCGGAATTTATCGCAGCCCCCTTATGTTTCACTGCCCCTGTAATAGCAAACGCTTTGTCTGGTGCTACTTTCCAATCCACCGCCGAACCTAAATTCCAGTGGAAAATCAATGGCACACCGCAGCCAAGTTTCGCAGCACAATTGTCGGAATGGTATACATTAAGCCGTGATGCGTGGGGCAGTAAGAAATCCAAATGCACTAACCTTAATGAGTTCTATTCCAATCGTTTCTGTGCTGCTGTTCGCCTCAACCTTAAAGAGTCGCAGAACCAGAGAATCGTGAGCGGTCTTGACCTTCGCCAGTCAAATTCATCGCTAAATTTCGACCTCGTTCAAAACAACGCATCGGCAACCAGTAACGATAATGTTATTCTTCTGTTGGCTAATACTTCTCGCCTCGTAGTTGGTGAAGGCAAGCAGATAAATGTGATAAATTAGAAAACTTAATTAAATAATAAAATTATAAAAAAGTAATATTATTATTTGTGTTTACACTTGCATTCTTTCATGTCTTCTTCAAATTGTATATATTCCGAGCCATCTTCTGTAAATCTCAAAAACTTTTTTGTAGGACATTTATGTTGAAATTGAATTGCTAATGCATCCCTTTTACCTTGTAAAGCATACTCAACCGCCTCGTCAAACTGAACTGGGTCAATTAACCCACCAACCTCCTCTCGTATTTTCGCCATCATACCCTCTGCTTTTGACCGAAACATTATTAGCAATGTAAGATTTTCTCTCAACCCACGAGGAACTGACCCTTGTCCACCGCTACGACCTCCACCCAAATAACATTGGCTCAATATCAACACAGATAAACCCATACTTTGCCTATTTTCAAATGGTTCTTTTAATGGTGATAAATGGCGGTTTCTAATAGTCATGGAGGAAAATGCCTCACTCTGTGATAGGGCTGGGCTGGAAAGTACATCATCCATTAATAAAATCGATGTAGGAGGTCTAATAATTTTATTTTTCCATTTAGGTTTTTGAATACTTATATTTATATTACCTTCTTCATCAATATATTTAAAATCAATAAATAATTCTAATTCATCATGGGTAAGATTATTTAACGCCGTTTTATTTCTTGTAGCTCTTCTAAATTCATTGAAAACTTCCATTTCCGTCAAATAATTCTCCCACTCCATTTTCGCATCTTCAATTCTATTTAATACATGTTGAACCGACTCTTTATCTGGATAAAAAACATTTTCATCTGGAATATCCAAGTGTTTAAAATGTCCTTGATTGCTTTCCCATGATGGACTAATAACATAATAATCATCGTATATTTCCTCATCTTTAAACTGGGTCATTAATCTTGAAGCTAAAAAAGATTTACCCACACCGCGAGGTGCTGTAATTAAAGCAAGAAAAGGAGACTTAAACTGGTGTGCTTGTGTAGGATAATCATTATCAATCTTTTCTTTTGGTTTTTTATTAAATTTTTTAAGAGGTTTCACCTTCATTATATATTAATAATATATAAATATTTATATATGAATGAATTTGAAAAAATACTGATGAGGAAAGTAAAATCAAAAACTAAAAAAAGTATATATGATCCAGAGTGGAATAATTTTTTAGAATCATTGTCGGATTTATATGGTGAAAAATATATTGAAGATATTGATAATGAAAGTATGAAACGAGAGTTTATGAAAAAAGAATCGGTTGATGATATTGCTATTCTATCAAAAATAGGTTATATGTATACAGATTATTTTTTAAACAGAGAGAATAGAAAATATAATATTAAAGAGTTAAATGAGATTAGTTTATCATGGGGTTATAAAATAAATAAAAAATTATCAGTTTACGACATTATGGTATATTACAATAAAGAGAAAAATAATTATTATATAGTTCATAGAGGAACACAACCCAGTTCAAGAACTGGTGTTGCCGATATTTTTACTGATGCAAAACTATTTTTAACCGGTAAGAGTCAAAGAATGGAGAATCGATTAGAAGAAACGGAAGATATAATCAAAGTCATTAAAAAGAAAAACCCACAAGCAACCATTTCTCTCGGAGGGCATTCATTAGGTGCAACCACATCTTCTTATGCTATGACCTCGCCGTATGTTATTAATAATATTGATGAATTAGTTACATTAAATGGTTTTTATGGTGGGCTTGTTGATATATTTAAAAGTAATATCAATGAATTAGATGATGAAGACATCATGAAGTTAAATGAAAAAACAACACATCACAGAATGGAGGGTGATATAATTTCATCGGAATATTTAAAAACTATACCATTTGGTGAATTATTAACTTATCAATTAAAAGAAGGTGAATTTGAAACAAAACCATTAAATAAATATGCACACGATTTAGGTCATTTTTTTAAAACCGATTTAAATCCATTAGTCGAAACAACATCAGAAATGAGGGTTTTACAAGATAATTTAGATGTAGTTCAAGAACTGGCTTATTCATTATTCAAAGATAATGTTTTTAATTATAAACTTGAAAGCAAAGGCGATGTAATATTAGAGAGATTTAATCAATTAGAAAATAAATATATAAATCAAGTTGATAAAGAAATGAAAGAACAAAGAATTAATGATATGTTAGAAGCCATAAATAAACAGGGGTTTAATAGTATTAAAATAAAAACGGATGATTTAATGGAAGAAAAAACAAACCAAGAAGTAGAAGAAACACCAGAAGAAACAACTGAAACAATACCAATCAACCAGCCACAACCATTAAATATTGACCCATTTTCTCTCTGTAAAATAGACCCAACATTAGAAGGTTGTGAGTATTTTATTTGATTATATAATATATAATGGTTAAACTGCTTGAGTTGTTCTGTGGTACTAAATCAGTTGGAAAAGTATTTGAAAAATATGGTTATGAAGTTATATCATTAGATATTGAAAAGAAATTTAACCCTACGATATGTAGTGATTTTATGGACTGGGATTATAAATCGATTGAAAATGTAGATATAATATGGAGCAGCCCAGATTGTTCTGTATACAGCATAGCTGCCGGAAACCACCATTTCAACGCCGATAGAACATGTAAAACAGAAAAAGCAATTAAATCATTATTAATACTAAAAAAATTAAAAGAATGTATTAATTATCATTTAGAACAAAATCCACAACTTATTTATTTTATTGAAAATCCTCGTGCGAGAATGAGATGGTTTAATAATGAATTGCAACGCCACACCATTTGTTATTGTAAATATGGATTTGATAGAATGAAACCGACTGATATATGGACTAATATCGAAGGGTTTGATCCTAAAATGTGTAAAAATAATAATCCAGAATGTAATCATATAAGAGCTCCACGAGGTAGTAAAACTGGAACACAAGCAATACCGAAACTTGAACGATATAAAATACCACCGCTTTTAATTGAAGAATTTATTAAACTTATATAATATATATGAAAGTTTTAGAATTATTTAGCGGTACACATAGCGTCGGAAAAGTAGCGAAACAAAAGGGATGGGAGGTTTTATCTCTTGACTTGGATAATGCAGACATAAATATTGATATTTTAAAATGGGATTACAAGAAAGATTATAAAGAAGGCGATTTTGATATTGTATGGGCTTCTCCACCATGTGCAACATTTAGTCAGATGAGAAATATTCATATAGGCAGACGATTAAAATGTTTTGGAATGGATAAAATAGTTACTCGTGAAATGTTATATGATGATATGATTCAAAATGGACTTCCTTTATTACGGAAAGCACAAGAAATAATAGAATATTTCAACCCTAAATTCTGGTTTATTGAGAACCCTAAATTATCAAAAATAAATAAATTTTTAGTTGATGTGCCTTATTATGATGTTGACTATTGCCAGTATTGTAACTGGGGATATAAAAAACCTACTAGAATATGGACTAATAAAAATGATTTCTCTCCGTTAAGATGTAATAAAGAATGTAAATATATTATTAATGGTAAACATATCGTAGATATGGCTCAAAAATACAACGGAGGCGGAAATAAAAAAACATTAGCTTTAAAATATAGAATACCACCTAAACTAATTGAATCGTTGTTTGAAGATATATAATATATACATACTATATAGATGAATACATTATTTAGAGAGTTTCCGGTTGAATACGATAATAATGGTTTAATATTATGTCCTTTATGTGCTTGTAACATGATAGAACCCATCGCAAGTAAAATAGGAAGTGATGAAACAGAAATGGAAGTTAAAAAACAAAAAAATAGTTTAGTTATTTCAAATACAGAAAAAACCATATTAAAATTTAGATGTGTTGGATGTGTCGAGGGATGGGCTCCAGCTAAACAAGAAGAACGAGATATTCATTATTTAGTTATTGCTTTTAAAAAAGGTAATACGAGAATGTATTGGAGAGAAAAAAAACGGAATTATGAAAATGTAATTATAGAATATAATAGTTTTTAAATATATAAATGTTGACTGATGATGAGATTGAAATATTGTTTCTGGACATGTAAAAAAACAATATAACCATTAATATATAATGAGTACGCCTTTCTCTACAATCAATCTTAATAGTTTAAAGCAAGATATAAAAACGAATACATCAAATATTTTGGTGAGTGAACAAGGATTATCCAATTTGAACGCAACCATTGTAGCATTAGAAAACAAATTAAATAATTCATTCCATTCCGCAATGGTTAGAACCAAAATTGAAATCACGGGCATTACATTAGGAAATCCAAGCGACTCAAACCCTAATCAATTCGGTGGCGAGGTTGATTTACTAACTATAAGTGGGATTAATGGTGATGCTAGTGAAGTCTGTCTAGATTTTATGGTAGTTGGGGAATGGAGCAGTGATGAGTTCGCAAAAGGCATTTGTATCGCACGATATAAATTAACTGGGGGGAGTTACGCTGCTGATACAATAATAAGAGGAGATACGGATGGGACTTCTGTAAGGATTATCACACCATTTGTTGTATCTTCGCATTTCGCCAATGTAGATTCAACATTAGAGAGTGCTGCTGGAAGAGTTGTTGATTACACCACCTCTTCAGGTGAAACATATAGATACAGAATAGTTTTATTGAATAGTGCAGGAACTGGGGGTGACTTCTATTTGAATAAAACACAAAACGCTGGGGCATCACCTGGCTTGGAAATTGGTTTGTCTTGTTTAACAGCACAAGAGTTTTATTAGTTAATAGCAGAATAACTAAATTATATAATAATCTCTCTATTATTATAATGAGTACCCCATTCTCTACAATCAATCTTAATAGTTTAAAGCAAGATATAAAAACGAATACATCAAATATTTTAGTGAGTGAACAGGCATTATCTGATATGAACAGCGTTGTAGTAAGTAATACAAATTCGATTACAACATTAAATAATGCAGTAGTTAGATTATCGGAAAGTCAAGATATAACAGGAGAAAAAACATTCACAACAAGAGCAAAATCTATAGCTCCAGTATCAGACGACGATTTAGTAATTAAAGAATATGTTGATAAGTTTAAAGGTTTTAATGCTTTTAGTGGTGCAACAACCAACACATTACCAACTGGTTCATCATCTAAAGTATATTGGGATACAATAACTAAATCAAATCCTACAATAAACAACTCAGGAACGACGACGACTTATGTCGTAGACACAAAAGGTATTTATCATATTTCATGCTTTTTATACTCACTCGGCTCTTCATCATTTCCAAAATATATTCAAGTAATTAGAGAACGATCAGGAGTTGAAAAGAAAGTCACAGGATTATATGACCAATCAACAGGGTTAAATGTTGCAGGTTGTTCTTGTTTAGAGGAGTTATTAGTCGGAGATGAATTGTTTGTGCGAAATTATACAGGGAGTTTCAACTTGCGAGGCAACGGAACATCTGATTCCAGTGATAAATATAATGGGTTTTCAGCTATTCTAATAAAAGAAACATAATAAAATATCAACTTGTATTATATGAGTTCGATTGAAGAAGAAAGAATGATTCGGTTGAGAGAAGAAAGAAATTATTTATTATCTCAATGTGACTGGACGCAGGTTGTTGATTCGGTATTACCAAACAAAGAAGAATGGAAAACATACAGACAAGCATTGCGAGATTTACCAAGTAATATAACTCTATCCAGTGATGATTTTAGCAATGTATTTCCACAAAAACCTCAATAAATTATATAATAATCTCTCTATTATTATAATGAGTACCCCATTCTCTACAATCAATCTTAATAGTTTAAAGCAAGATATAAAAACGAATACATCAAATATTTTAGTGAGTGAGCAAAGTTTATCTAACATGAACGCAACCATTGTAGCACTGGAAAACTCAACTAATAGCAGTATTGTTGCACTTAATATAGCGTTTACAGGTTTAAACTTAACGAAATTAAACAAAGGCAATTTCTACCGAGCTCAAAGCACAGCATTTGTTGAAAAAACAATAACGAAGGGTAATCCAAGTGATACAAACGCTGACCAACTCAACGGAGAGTTCGACGAATTAACCCTTACAAATATCAATGGTAATGCAGATGGAGTGTGTTTAGATTTTTCTATAGTGGGAGAGTGGACTTCACAGGAGTATAATAAGGGAGTTGTTATATCCAAATATGAAGCAAGTAGTTTTAATGGAACTTACACCCCTACTACAATATTAAGAGGGGCAGTCCAAACGACATCTACAAGATTTATTCAACCTTTTACTTTAACATACTTTCATCAGGACTCTAGTTCAACTTTGGAGAGCTGTTGTGGTAAATATATAGATGAAGATATAAATGCTAATAAGTATTATAAATATAAAATTGTTGTTGTAAATAGTTCCAGCGCATATAACTCTGATTTTCATTTGAATAGAACACAATGGTCTGGTCATCCAGAACGAGAAACTGGCGTGAGTAGTTTCACGGCTCTAGAGTTTTATGATTAAAGAGAAAAATCATAAGTATTTGAAAATTATATAATAAAATTATTATTTAATTATATAATATATATTATGGAATTAATAGAAGGCGATATTCATGGAGTTAAATAGATATTATACCGGAATTGATTTACAAATTAAAAAAGATTAAAAGCCATTATAATATATATTAGAGAGTATTCTTTAAACCCTTTATAACTATATATTATAAATTATTCTTTAACAAATAGAACTCTAATAATGAACTAATGAAACTAACACAAGTAAGAGAAATAATTT
>Ga0181409_1000378_pt1 | contig 17972 bp, 11 predicted proteins | sample 32SPOviralmetaG_FD_130138 | JGI IMG/M metagenome (GOLD analysis project Ga0181409, IMG submission 130138) | Marine viral communities from the oligotrophic San Pedro Time Series (SPOT) site, San Pedro Channel, CA, USA - 32 SPOT_SRF_2012-05-30 | ecosystem: Environmental > Aquatic > Marine > Strait... | reverse complement strand
TGCTGTTATTGGTGGGTCAAGTGCAGCAGCTATTACAGGTACAGCTATTACAGGTACAAGTTTTGTTATTGGTAGTGCTGATATAAGTGAAGCTGAATTAGAAACTATAGATGGTATAACAGCAGGAACTGTTGCAGCTTCTAAAGCTATTGTAGTAGATAGTAACAAAGACTTTACAGGAGCTAGAAACATTACACTAACAGGAGAACTTGATGCAGGTTCTTTAGATGTAAGTGGGGATGTAGATGTTGACGGTACTTTAGAAACAGATGCACTATCTATAAATGGCACAGCAGTTACTAGTACTGCAGCAGAACTAAACATACTTGATGGAGTAACAGCTACAGCTACAGAGTTAAACTTAATAGATGGAGTAACAGCTACAACTGCAGAACTTAATATTCTTGATGGTGTTACAGCTACAGCAGCAGAAATAAATGCTCTTGATGGTATTACTTCAACAGTTGCAGAATTAAATATTTTAGATGGTGTTACTGCTAGTGCAGCTGACATTAATCTTATAGATGGAATTACTAATGGTACAGTAATAGCAAGTAAAGCTATTATAACAGATGCAAACAAAGATATAACTGGTGGTCGTAATATTACAATTAGTGGTGAGCTTGATGCAGCTACACTTGACATATCAGGTGATGCTGACATAGATGGCACACTAGAAGCCGATGCAATTACTATTGGAGGTGTTACTTTAGCAGAAACTATTTCTGACACTGTCGGAGCTATGGTTAGCTCTAATACTGAGTCTAACATTAGTGTTACTTATGAAGATTCAGATAATACTTTAGACTTTGCTTTACCTGCTGCTTTAGAAATTACTACATCTGTTGGTGTCGGTGGTGGTTCTACAAATGGAGTTGTTATTTCGCAAGGTGCTATTGCTATTAAAAATGGTGGCACACAATCTTATGTAGATTTTTATTGTGAGTCTTCAAATGCTCACTATACTAGATTACAAGCTGCAGCACACTCAGCTTACTCTGGAAATGTTACAGTAACTTTACCTGCAACTACAGGTACACTTGCATTAACTTCTAGTAGTATTACCGGTAACGCAGCAACTGCAACAGCTTTACAAAACGCTAGAACTATTCATGGTGTATCTTTTGATGGTACAGCAAACATAGACTTAACAGAAGTTATTCAAGACACTGTAGGTGCTATGGTATCTAGTAATACTGAATCAAATATTACTGTAACTTATGAAGACTCTGATGGCACATTAGACTTTAGTGTTACTGGTGGTGGCTCAGTATCAGAAGCATTTAAAACAATATCTGTTTCTGGTCAAGATGATGTTGTTGCCGATGCAGCAGCAGACACACTTACTTTAGTAGCTGGTAGTAACATGACGATTACTACAAGTGCTTCTGGCGATACAATTACCTTTGCCTCTTCTGGTAGTGGTGGTTCACAGAATTTATTTTCTACGATTGCAGTTAGCGGACAGTCTAACGTAGTTGCTGATAGTACTACTGATACTTTAACATTAGTAGCTGGAAGTGGTATGACACTTACTACTGATGCTTCAGGAGATAGTATTACTTTTGCTTCTTCTGGTGGTGGTGCAGGAAGCACTTCTACGTTTGCTAAAAATACTTTTACTGGAGACGGTTCTACTACAGCCTTTACATTATCTACAAGTATGACCAGTGAAGATGGTTTAATTGTATTTATTGATGGTGTTTATCAAGCTGATAATGTTTACTCAGTTTCTGGTACTACTTTAACATTTGCTACAGCTCCTGTTAATAGTAGAGTTATTGAAGTCTTTCAATTAGAAGGCGGTATTATTGGTACAGCTCCAAGTATAGATACTATGACTGGAGATGGCTCAGATACTACATTATCTCTAAGCGTAACTCCAACATCAGAAAATCAAACTTTTGTAACTATTGATGGTGTTGTCCAACATAAAGATACTTATGCAGTTTCAGGTAGCACATTAACATTTAGTGCTGCTCCTCCTACTGGTACAAAAGTAGAATGTATAACATTTAGTAATGTAAGTATTGCAACTTTCCAAGATGCTGATGGTGATACTAAAATTCAAGTAGAAGAAAGCACTGATGAAGATATTATTAGAATGGATATTGCTGGTACAGAAGTGCTAACATTAACTAATAGTGCTATGACCTTAAAAGGCACAACACCTACTTTGACTATTGGTGATGCAGGTGCAGAAGATACTAAGATTGTTTTTGATGGTAATGCCCAAGACTATTACATTGGGCTAGACGATTCTGCTGATGATTTAATTATTGGTAAAGGTTCTACTGTAGGTACAACTCCTGCTGTAGTTATTGATGAAAACTTAAATGTTGGAATTGGAGGTACTCCTTCATCATTATTACATTTAGGTGGTGCTACTAATAAAGGAATAGAAATTACAAGTTCTACTTCTAACGCAGGTTATTTATCTGTTTATCAAGACCAAGCAATATTTGCTATTAATAGAGACGGCTCAGATGGTTCATTTGCAGATACAGGCAAAGCAGCAGCTGTTGTGAAATTAACTTCTGCTGATGCAGATTCTAGTATTTCATTTCAAACTACTACTTCAAATAATGCAGAACCGAATGTAAGAGTTATCATAGATAAAAATGGATATGTTGGAGTTGGTACTACAACTATTGACCAAGCATTTACAGTAAAAGGTGGAAGTGAACTCCAAGCGTCAAACAGTACTAATGGTTGGATAGCTTACACCTACACTGATAATACTTACAGATTAAATTACAATGGTTCTGGAAGCGATGAATTCATCATTGATTCTTCTGGTAATTTTATGTTTGGCTCTACTTCAACTGCTGTTACTAGCTCAGGTATGGGATTTCAAGTAGCTAATCATGCTGCAAATCAAGGACAATTCAACATTGGAACTTCAGCTTATCAAACTGAAAAAACTATTTCACTATACTCAAATGCTGTAACTGCATATAGATTTTATGTTACCGCAGGTGGTGAAATAGCAGCAGTAAATACTACAATAACATCTTTATCTGATGAAAGACTTAAAGAAAATATTAGGGATTTAGATGATGGTTTAGATAAAGTAATGGAATTAAAACCACGCAAGTTTGATTGGAAAGAAGGTCAAGGAAAAAATATTGCTAATGACAGAGGTTTTATTTCACAAGAATTTGAAACAGTTTTTCCTGACATGGTTGGTGAATGGGATAATGAAACACAAGAAGAAAAATATAAAACTATAAATGCGAATATTATTCCAACGCTTGTCAAAGCAATCCAAGAACAACAAACCCTAATAGAAACTTTAACCACTAGAATAGAAACTCTAGAAGGAGGAGAATAATATGGCATTAACAAAAGTAACTTCAGGACTAACCGATTTAGATGGTGGTATTACTATTGATAACATCACTATCGATGGCACAGAAATAGATTTATCTAGTGGTGATTTAACTATTGATGTCGCAGGGGGTATTAATCTTGATTCTGATGGTGGTGAAATAAGTTTTAAAGATGCTGGTACTGAAATAGGCAAATTTAATAATAGTTCTAGTGATTTTGTTATGGAAGCTGGTGTACAAGATAAAGATATAATATTTAAAGGTAATGATGGTGGTTCAGGAATTACTGCCCTTACGCTCGATATGTCCGAAGCTGGAGCAGCAACCTTTAACAGCACAGTAACTGTTGGAGCTGGACCTACTACCGCAGGAGCTGTTGGTACTTATGCTCTTTTATGGAGAGTCGATTCTACTACTGCTAATAGTTTTGGCGATACACTTGCAGGTAGTAATTTACGAGCTGCTAATACTTATCATAGTGGTACATACAGTAATTTTGGTTATGGTAGTTCAAGTATGAGTGGAACTTGGAGATGTATGGGTCAAACTGGAATTTATAATGGTCTTACAGCATATAGTTCAAGTATTTGGATGGGATGTACTGTATGGGTAAGGGTATCATAATAAAAAAGAGGTAAAAATGAAATCAATAAAAATAACAGAAGTGCGTAATGCACAATCATTAAACTCAGAGAATACCATGTTTGATGTAGAAATTAACCATCCAATTTTTAACTGGATACCTTATACATTAAATCCTAATGATACAGATATGTCTGTAGATAATAGCCAGTTGCTTGAACTTATTGGTTCAGACTATGCAGCCTATGTAGCACCTACTCAAGCAGAACTAGATGCAGAACTAGCAGCAAATCTTAGAGCTCAACGTGATAGTAAACTAGCATTAGAAGTAGACCCTATAGTTTCTAATCCTTTACGATGGAATGAACTAACAGAAGCTAAACAAACAGAGTGGGCACAATACCGAACTGATTTACTTGATTTACCAGAACAATCTGGTTTTCCAAATACAGTAACATTTCCAACCAAACCAACAGAATAACTATGGAACTATCATCATATATTATTTGGAACGCAATAATAACATTAGTACTTGGACCAATCCTTTATAGTATTAGACAGAACGCTAACGAAGCTAAAAGACTAGATATTTTATTAAATAAAACTAGAGAAGAAATAGCTAAAGAATATGTAACCAAAGATGAACTAAAAGATGATATGAAAAATGTAATGGATAGACTAGAGAAACTTGATGAAAAACTTGACAAACTGTTTGAAATTAGATAAAATAGACTATGAAGAAACGCAAAGGTTTTCGAGCAGGAACAAGTTCAGTTCGTTTAGATTACCGTTCTGGTGGTTTAGTATCTAAAGAAGGAAATAGATTAAAAGCTAATTATGGCTACGGTGCTATAGATTTATCAGGTATTGATTTTAATTGGGATGCAGCTGCTTTTAATGCAGCAATGGCAAATAGCTTTGCAAATATTAAAATAGACCCTAAAACTACACCCGGAACTCCAGAGTACAACGAAGCACAATCAAAAATTAAAGGCACTCCCCAATATCGAGAGGCACAACAAATGGCAAAAGAAGCAGACGTAAATAAAAGAAGAAAGCAACTAGAAGAAGAAGCAGCTGGTAGAGGTACTACTGTAGCTGGTCCAACTGTTAAAACTATAGAACAAGTTGGTGGGAGAAATGTTGGTCAAATTGCTACTAATACTGGACAAATAAGTGCAGCTGAAACACAAAAAGTTGGTACTAATTTAGCTGCTCAACAACCAGATGAACAAGTAACTACAGTTGATACTATTGGCACAACAGCTCAACCTGCTCCAATTCAAACAGAACAAATTACTGATGTTGCTCAAGCTACTACTGCTGTTCCCGTTGCTCAAACAGGAGTTGTAGGCACAGAATCTATTATTGAAGATACAGATATTATTAAAACTCCAACTATAGAAGGAGTAGATGTAGATATAAAAGATGGAGCATTAACTCAAAGAGTTGTAGCTCAAATGTCTCCAGAAGCAGTTGCTCAAGCTGCTGAAGTTACTGGTTTAGATTTACGTAGAGTTACTAGAGCTAAAGAAGAATTAAGAACTGCTGGTATAGATGATTTAACTATTTCACAATTAGGTAATGACCCTAAAGCTCTTGAAGCTAAGTTAATGGATTTAACTGATGAACAAAGAGGTTTAGTAGAAGGACTACCTCAAGAAGCTTTAGTAAGTAATCAAATGGATGCTTTACTAAAAGGTATTGAAGGTGGTTCAGTTCCTAACTGGGCTAAACCTGCAGTTGCTGCTGTTGACCAAATACTAGCTCAAAGAGGTTTAGAAGCTTCTAGTGTTGGTAGAGATGCATTATTAAATACTATTATTCAAAATGCTTTACCAATAGCTCAACAAAATGCTCAAGCTATTCAAGCTAGTATAACTCAAGAACGAGGCATTGAAGCTCAAGCAGCTATACAAAATGCTCAGTTTAGACAACAAACTGCACTACAAAATGCTGAGAATGTTTTTAATTTAAATATGGCTCAGTTTAATGCTGACCAACAAACAGCATTATCTAATAGTAAATTTATGCAAACTGTTAGTTTAACAGAAGCTAGTAATGACCAACAAGCTGCTATTCAAACTGCAGTATTGTTATCTCAACAAAATATTGCTGAAGCAACTATTGACCAAGAAAGAAAAATAAATAACGCTAAAACTTTTTTACAAACTGATTTAACAAATTTAACTAATAGACAACAAACCGCAGTACTTGCTGCTCAAAATCAACAACAAACTATATTAAGTAATCAAGCTGCTCAAAATGCTGCTAAACAATTTAATGCTACTAGTCAAAATCAAATGAATCAATTTATGGCAGGACTTGCAGTAGACGTTGATAAGTTTAATGCTACTCAATTAAATTTAATAAAACAATTTAATGCTAACTCTTTAAATACTGCAGAAGCTAGAAAGGTACAAAGAAATACAGAAATAGAAAAATTCAATGCTAGTACTAGAAATCAAATAGAACAATTTAATGCAGCTGTAGAAAACAATAGAGTTGAATTTAATTCTAGAAATGAATTAGCTATAGCTCAATCAAATGCCCAGTGGCGAAGACAAATAGCTACTGCTGATACTGCTGCGATTAATGGTGCAGCTGAAATGGCAGTTAAAATGAATTTTGATTTAACTGCTCAAGCTCAAGCAAACTTATGGCAGGATATGAGAGACCAAGCAAGTTATATATTTGATGCTGCAGATAGAGATAAAACTATCGCAGCTAATTTAACTGCAGAGTTTTTATCAGGTTCTTACTCTGATAAAGATGCAATGAAAACTAATTTTGATGTTATGAAAACTTTAATTTCAACTTTAACTGATTATACAGTTAATAAATATATTTAATAGGAGGTGTATTTTCGGGTTTATTAAAAAAGCATTTAAGAAAGTAACCGGAGCTGTTAAAAAAGTAGTTAAGGGTGTTGGTAAAGTTGTTAAGAAAGTTGCCAAAGGTGTTGGTAAAATTGTTAAGAAAGTTGGCAAGGTCGTTAAAAAAGCTTTAAAAAATAAATGGGTGCGGATTGCTGTTATCGGAGCATTAATAGCCACTGGAGTTGGGGCTTTTGCTGTGGCTGGAGCTGCTGGAGGTGGTGCAACTTTTGGAAGTGCTCTTGCTACTTCTTTTACTAGTCCTGCTGCTTTTGGTGCAACTTTAAAAGCTGGTTTATTTGGAGCTACAGGGGCTGCTGGAACTACTGCAGGACTCTTTGGTGCTGGTGGAGTTGGAGCAACTGCAATTGCTGGTCCTGCTGTTGGTGGTGGTTCTATAACTACTGCATTAGGTGGAACACCTTTAGCTTTAGGTAGTGCCTCAAGTGTTACTACTGCTACTGGTTTTAATTTAACTGGAGGAGCATTATTTGGTGGTGGTTCTATAACTACTCCTGTATTACCCGGTGCTGCTAAAGCAACTGCAACAACCACTATGGGTAAAATAGGTGGCTTTGTAAAAGATGCAGTTAAAACTGGATTTAAACAAGTTGCTGTAGCTGGAGTAGTAAATAAACTTACAGGCGATAGAGAAGAAGAAGAATACTATCGTAGTGGTAGTGGACGAGCAACTTCATTTTCTACTAATGCTAGAAAGATGGTTGATGTTGGGCAATATGTAGAAAGATATAGTTCTAGTAGTGCTTCTGATTTTTCAGCTATTTATGGTACAATGTTAAATAATTTATCTTATGGTAATGGTTCTTTAGATTATGCTCAAAATACACAAACAGCTTTAATGAGTGGGGTACAAGTGTCACCACTTCAATATACTTAATATTATGGAAAAACAAGAAAAAAAATTAACAAAGGTTGTTGAACCTAGTCTTAGTGATGCAGCAACTAAAACTTTAGAAGGTTTAGCAGAAGCAGATGTTACTATTGAAGAATTTTTAAATACTAATAGTCCTTTTAATAATGATGTGGAAGATAGATTACCTTTAGATGATTCACCTAATCCACAAACAGAAGCAGATAATTTAGAATTAATTTCTGACCATTTAGCTACTAATCAAAAAGTACCGGGAAAATCATTAACTAATGACCCAGATAAACCTTATCCTTGGGAGACTGCTCCTGAGTTAGCAAATCCAAGAGATGCTCAAGATGATATGTTTATTTTATTATCTACTCCAGAAGTAACTAAAAGTGTTTTAGAAGCTTTATCTTCTGGTATCTCAGTTGCTGACTTATCAGCTTTATTTATTTTTAATGGTTTTATGACTGGTAAATTTACTCCGGATGTAGGATTATTAATTGCTGAACCTACTGCTTATTTTATTATGGCTTTAGGTGAAAAGGCAAATATAGAATATAAAATAGAACAAGACGATTCAGATTTAGATGAAATGTTTGACAGTGATTTAACTGAGAAACTTTTAAAACTTGATAGCATGAAACAAATTTCTAAGTTAAGTAGTAAAACAGATATTAAAGAATCAGATATTCCAAGTGAGATTGTTGAAGAAGTAGAAGAAAGAGTAGAGCCTAGTTTACTTGCACCAACTCAAGAAGATACAAAAGATTCAAAAAGTTTATTAGGTAGGAAATAATTATGGCAGATAAAGATTTAGATTTTAGTGGTATTTTTGAAGCTAGAGGTAATCTGTTAGACCAAAGAAAAGCAGAAGAAAGACGTATACGTAGAAGAGATAGAAAAGACCAGTACAAAGAAATTTTTGCTAAAGGGTTTGCAGAAGAACTTTTTTTTAGCGGACCAGAAAGAAGAAGAAAACAACAATTAGCTGTTAATCTAGCAGAGGCTGATAATGTTGCAAAAGATTTTAATATGGAAAAAAGACTTGAAAGACAAGCTAAAAAGTATGAAGAATTAGATACTATTATAAATAATCCAGTAGGATTTAATGAAGGTGTTAATCAATATGTTAGAGAAACTGTAATGCCAAATACACCTGAAGGTAGAAAATTTAATGCTTTAGATTTAAATATTTTAAATCCTGAAAAAAAAGAAGAAACTATAAAATCTTACAATAATGTTGTAAATAATTATAATAAATTATATAGAGATTACTGGGCTAAAATAAGAGATTATGGAGAAACTAATCAAACTATTGATGAAGGTAAAACAGCAAGTACTAAACTATTAAATGCTTTATCAGCTAATGCTTACTATGAGTCTGAAAAAGGAGTAGGTATTTTTGGAGCTATTGAAGAGGGATTAGGTTTTAATTCAGGTGAAAGAAGTAAATTAAAAGGTATGTTACAACTAGCTGAAAAAGAAGTAGCAGATTATAAATCAAGAATGGATAATTTATTTAAAGTACCTATTTTAAAAACTCCTAGTGAAAGTAATATAGAAACTTATTTAGGTCCTAGTTCAGCAGTTACTAAAGATTACGAAGCTGAAACTAAATCTTTTGCTGCAGCAATGACTAGAGTTGATACTGGAGGTACTAAAGATAAAGATGAACAAGCAAGACAAGCTCAAGAAATTATAGGTACAGTAGGTAATGAAAAATTAAAAATTGGTGAAGATGTTAGTACTTTATCAGAAGAAGATAAAAATAACTTACCTATTATTGAAGCAGAAGGTTTTAATATTTTTAAAGGTAAAGTTGAACAAACGTATTCTCTTTCACGATTTTTTGGAGCTGATGAATTTAGCACACAAGTCAAAGAAGATAGAAGCTCTGAGAATTATCTAATAAGAAGAAAAAAAATAGTTGATGGCAAAGTTTTTTATGAAAACCAAAACATGTCAATGGAAGCTGCTATGGCATCTTACTTGCCAAAAATTGCAGACCAGTTAAAGGCTCAAGATATAGATAGACAAACTGGACGACCTAGACAAGAAGGAAATAAATACTACTATTATAATTTAGCTAAAGATGCTTTAATAAGAAATGGTAATATTTATATTAGACCAAGCGATACTAATAATCCTACTGAGGGTAAAGTAGTATTTGATTTACCAGCTAATGTAGTTGATTTATCTGCAGGTGAAAAATTACCTAAAGATGGTTTTGGTATTACAGACTTTTTATATACTAAAATGCAATTAGCTCAAGATAAAAATAGTTTAACACAAGATGATTTTTTTGATAAAGCTTATACAACTGAAATAAATGAATTAAGAAATAGATTAGAAAATTCACCTAATGATACTAATACTTATTTTATTGAAGGAAAAATAGATTTATTAAATTCTATGACTACAGATAAATTACAAAATAAATATCTTTTAAAAAATTTAATAGCTCCTAGTAAAGAATTAGAAAATACTAGAGTTGTTATAGGTGGAAATAAAGGTATAGAAAAAACTAGAATTATTGCTGGTACACTTTCTAAAGAAGAAGCAGAAAAATATTATTTAAGTTATATTAATGGCTTTAATGATGGTGAAGATGATTTAGAACTTTATAATGTAATTATAAACAGATATAAATAATATGACAACTCTTAATTTAGGAAATATTTTTAATAGTCCTGTTGATGAAGAACAAGATAAAATAGAAATTCAAAGCACTTCAAATCTTAATCTTGGTAATATTTTTTCTACTACTCCATCACAAAGTAATCTTAATCGTTTTAGAAGTAAGCCTAAACAAACAAAACAAGAATTTAAAAGTATTGCTGAATTTGAATCAGATGAAGATGTTTTAAAAGATTGGGATGTTGTTGCTAGAGCACTAAGTCAAAAAGGAGAAAGAATATCAGAAACTTTAAGAGACTCTGAATTTAGTTTAGGGTCTGCTATGTCTACTGCTTACAAAACAAATGATATATCTAAACAAGAAATAGATGCTTTTAATAGATTAAAAACAAAGTTTGCAAATACTAAACTTGATGGGGCTAAAGAAAAACTTGAATTAACTAAAGATATAGTTATTGATACTCTTTCCGACCCCTTCTCTATTATAGCTTTAGCTGCAGCTCCGTGGACTGGAGGAGCTTCTGTAGCTGCCAAACAAGCAGCAACAGCTGCAATATTACAAGGAGCTAAAAAATATACTTTATCACAAGCTGCTAAAGCCGGAACAAGACCTGCTATTTTTACTGCTGCTGAAGGTGCTACTTGGAATGGTGCACATAATTATTTTACTCAAGACATTGATGTAGATTTATTAAATAGAAATAACATAGACCCTAAAGAAATAGCATTAGCTAGTACTATTGGTGCAGCAGGTGGAGCAGTAATAGGTAAAGCTGCTGGTATGTATGATGGACATCGTTTTTTTAAACAACAATATAAATATACTAACGAAGATAAAATTATTAAGTCTACTGAAGCACAAACTAGAAAAGAAATAGTTGAAGACAATACTGAAAACTCTTATAACCTTTCAAGTTTATCAGCAAAAAGTGGAGCAGTAACTGATACAATTATTAGTAATTTTTTTGGTAAGTCAACAACAGAGTTTAGAACAAAAGCTAAAGCTTCACCTACTATAGCTAGACTTATGCAACTTTATAGATATGATGCTGATAGAACTATTCTTGGTAAAAATAAACCACAAGTAGGTCAGAGAACATACCATGAAGAGATGAGTGACTACTATGGAACTTATCGTCAAAATTTTGATGAAGCTATAAACTCAATAGGTAGAGTAGGATTTTTTAATCCAAAAATTACTCAGAAAGATAATGCTGCTTTAGTAGAGTTAATTCAAAGTGGTGGAGAAGCATCTAGTTTTACTTATAAAAATAATGTTTTTGAAATACCTAAAGATGTTAAGTTTGCATTTACTGGTGGCATAGATAATAAAACTGGTAAAAGAATGAAAGGTATTAAAAATACTTTAAAAGATATATTTAAAGATGGTGAAGAAGTAGGTTTATTTACTGCTGATAGAGAAGTTAAAAATTACTTTCCAAGAGTTTATGAACATTCATCTATTGAAAAATTAAGACCACAATTTAAAGAATTAATAATTAAATATGGTTATGCTAATCCTGATAATAAAACTAGTGATAAATATTTAACAAAATATATTACTGCTTCTGGTAAAGAAGAAACAGGCATACCAGCAGACACTTTAGGCAAAGACCAAGATGTATTTGGTATTGATTTTTTAGAAACAGCAAAAAACAATTTAGGTAAAAATGTAAATGAAAGTAAAATAATAGAAGAAGCAAAAAGTTTAAAGGCTGATAAAATTATTGAGGATATGTTAAATTTAAAATATAATCCTTTTGAACTTAAAACTCCAACAGGTGTTGGTTCGGGCAAAGCTTTTTTACAACATAGAATTTTTAATAATATTCCTGATGAAGAATTACAGCCTTTTATTAGTACAGATGTTACAGAAGTCTTAGGAGATTATTTTGCTAATGTATCTTCTACCTATGCAAGAACTAAATTGTTTGGTAAAACTTTAGGTGATTTTGAAACTAAATTTTTAAATAAAGCTAAAACTGAATTACGAGCAGCAGGTGCTAGTGAAGAAGAAATTTTAGATGCAACTAAAAGATTAATAAATTTACATACTAAAACTACTGGGTTATCTTCTCCAACTAGTTTAACAGGAAGTGCCTCAAGAGATTTACAAAAAATAGCAAGAAATTCATCTGAAACTTTTCGTTTAAGTCAGCAAATGGCTCATTTACCATTAGCTACTTTATCAAGTGTAACAGAACCTTTAATATTATTTTCAAGAGTAGACTTAATAGATAGTCCAAAAGTATTTAAAGAAATAGGTAAAGGATTAGTAAAAGAAACTACTAAAAATATTGAGCAGTTAACTAAAGGAGCTTTATCTTATTTACCAGAAACTAAAGGAGTTAACATTCCCGGAACTAAAATTAATCTTAAAACTGGTAAGCAAAGATTTAGTGATATAGATGATGAGTATTGGCAAGAACTTTATGAAACTAATTTAGCTTTAGAACAATCTGCTCTTTATGGTTTTGATAGACTTGCAAGTGGTGATGTTTTTAATAATAAAATAGCTAGGAATGTTCAGAATACTTTTTTTAAAACAACATTATTAACACAATGGACTAGAGCTGTTCAAGGTGCTGCTTTTACAACAGGTAAAACTTTAATTAGAAAGAATGCTAAAAAGTTATATGAGCATGAAATAGGTGTTAAAAAACTATCAAGTGGTAGATTAAAAGATTTAGGAGTTAATAGAAAAGAATATTTAGAAGGTCAATTAAAAGAATTAAATATTGACCCAGCTGATGCAATGAACTGGTATCGTAGTTCTTTAGATAAAGATACACTAGCTTTTAATAATACTAAAGCTCAACAATCTAAATTTTATAGAGAACAATACTTACCAGCAGCAGGAAGATTTACTAATGAAATAATTCTTAACCCATCTATAGGAGCAGCTAATAAACCTTTATTATTTTCTTCTGGAGGGGGTAAATTATTATTACAATTTGCTAGTTATCCTACTGCTTTTTCTAATATTGTTTTAAAAAGAATGGTGAATGAAATGAAAAATAATCCAGTACAATCTGGTATGAAAACATTAAGTGCTACATTACTAATGACTGCAGTAGCTTTACAAGGTAATTATATTAGAAGTAATGGTGAAAGATGGGAAAATCAAACAGATGGTGAAAAAATTGTTGATGCTTTTGAGAGAACTGGATTAGCAGGACCTATGAGTTATGGTAAAAGAATAGCAGATGCTAAAACTAAAGGTGGTTCAGGTTTACCTGCTTCAATAGCAAGAGGTGTGACTGGACCTATCTTCGGAGACTTTGCTGATATGTTTGAATATAGATTAGGATTCGGACAAGTTGTAGGTAGAAATTTACCATTCAGTCAAATTTATGATTTTGTTGGTGGTGAAGGAACTAAAGCAAAAGTTAAAGATTTAAGTAAATCACTAGATGATATGCTAGATGAAATTATTGAGGGCGAAAAAAATACCTCAAGTGGCAGAGTTAAATATAGAATAGGTGGTGAAGTAACAGATGTAACTAATGCTTCTAAAGAACCAGAAAAAAGAATAAATAAAATGACTGGTATGCCTTATGATATTGAAGCTGGTCCTAATGCTCAACCTGAAAAAACTAGAGTGGGCTTGAGTGAAGAGGGTAAGTTCTTAGGAGCACTACAACGTAGAAAACAAATGAATGCTGGTGGTCTTGCTAGTGACGAGTTTGACATGAATAACTTTTTAAAACATTTACAAGATAGAGAAGGTTTAAAAGATAAAGTATACTTAGATACACTAAAGAAACCAACCGGAGGAGTAGGTCACTTGCTTACTAGTGAAGAACTAAAAAGATATAAAGTTGGTGATAAAATAGAACAAGATATTATAAATAATTGGTTAAAAAAAGATTCAGAAAAAGCCGTTAAAGCTGCAAGGCAACAAGCTAATAACTATGGAATTTCTAGTGGTAAATTTATTGAAGCATTAGCATCAGTTAATTTTCAATTAGGTTCAAATTGGGAGAAAAAATTTCCTAGTGCTGTAAAGGCATTAAAAAATAAAAATTATCCAGAAGCAATAAAACAAATTACAACGGGTTCGGGTAAAAATGGGCAGTCAAAATGGAAAGAACAAACTCCTGTAAGAGTTAAAGATTTTAAAGAAGCTATAGAGAAACTAATAAAATGATACTATATAGAGAAAAAGATTTAGACGAAGCTTACAAGATAGATTGTAAAGCTCGTACTCGTAATAATATGCCTTGGATAAAACGAGAAGAGTTTAGAACTATCTATGAAGACTTAATGGATTTATATATGATACAACTAAGTCCTCGTCAGCTCACTGAAGTTGAAGATATTCCAGAATCTTTGTTAGAATCTTTAAATAAAATTATAGGTAAAAGTTTACATTTTGAACCGGAGCAGTAATGGGGTTTCCGTTTGAGATTATAACAATGCTTGGCTCTACTGTATTAGGTGGAGTCATGAGTGTTTGGGCAGAAAGTAGAAAGGCTAATGCTGAAAATCAAAAGCTTCTTATTACTAGAGGTGAGTTTGAAATGAAAGCAGTCAAAGCTGCTAGAGATAACAAAGACAAAGGCTTTCAATGGACTCGTAGAATTATTGCTTTAACTGCAGTATTTTCTATTGTTGTCTTACCAAAACTTGTAGCAGTCTTTGCACCAGATGTTTTAGTTACAGTTGGTTATACACAATTCAAACCGGGGTTTCTATTTTTTACAAAGGATGTAGAGATATTTAAATGGATAACCTTTGAGGGCTTAGTGATTACTCAATTAGATACTAACTTAGTATCAGCTATTATTGGCATGTATTTTGGTGGGAGTTTAGTTAAGAAATAAAAAGGAGAGAAAATGAAAAGAGGGCTACTTTTAATTACAGGATTGTTAATTGCTTATGGTGTTCAAGCAGACCAGACTGGTGATTGTGTAGCTGGTACTCAGTATTGTGAACAAAATAGTTTAGGCACTACTAATACTACAACTACAACTAATACCAATACTAATAATAATACTAATAACAATACAAATACTAACACCAATACTAATACCAATACAAATAATAATACCAATACTAATACGTCAACAAATACTAATAGTAATACTAACGTCAATACTTCTACTTCTACAGCTAACTCAACTGTAAACTCTACTGTTGCTCAAACAGCTACAAATACAAATAATAACAATAACATTAATTCTACTACTGCTAATAATACTAATACCAATAATAGTAATAGTACTTCTGCAGTAACTACTAATAATACTAATAGTAATAATAATACTAATACCAATACAAATAATAATAATAACACTTCTACTTCTACACAAACTGTTAGACAAGAAGTTAAGTCACCTCCAGCTTCGGCAATAGCTCCAAGCATTATGTCTTACTCTCAAGACCTCTGTACTACTGGAGTCTCTGGAGCTTTTCAAGGTCAATTGTTTGGTTTCTCTGGTGGTAAAGCAGTAAGAGACGAGAACTGTGAGAGACTAAAACTATCTAAGTATTTATATGATACTGGTATGAAAGTAGCAGCAGTATCTATTCTTTGTCAAGACCCTAGAGTTTTTAAAGCAATGAACAATGCTGGTACTCCTTGTCCTTATAAAGGTAAAATAGGTGAGGAAGCCAAAGTTGCTTGGGCTAGTAATGTAGAAGAAACTCCTACTTACAAAGAAGATTTAAAAAGTTACATTGATAAATGTACTAGAACAAGAAACTTAAAAGGTATTTCTAAATCTAGCAGGACTTGCAAAAGAGAGTTTCATTCTAAAAGTAGCTAGTGAAAAACTTTCTACTAGCTTGTACTTTAATATTAAGTAGCTATACCTATTCAAATTTTATCTATGAGAACAATCAACCTCTTATAGACCTTCGTAACGAATCCCTAGTAACTAATTTAAATAGTGGAGATGACCAAACCTCTACTATGTTTGCTATTGGTTTTAACTTTAATTTTTATGGGCAAACTTTTACTCAAGCTAGAATGGCTACTAATGGGTGTTTACATTTTTTAAGTAATGGTACAACTTGTAATGATTATACTCCTGACCCATTACCTTATGCAACATATACAATGTATCCCTTTTGGACAGACTTAATAGGTGGTACAATGAAGGCTAAAGCTTTCAATGATAAAACAGTTTTTGGTTGGTATGATAAAAAAGAATATAATAGAACATCGAGCAATAATTTTGAAGTTATTCTTTGGCACAATAGTTCTTTTGAATATAGATACGGTGCTCTGGATGTTAATCGTCATGATGTATTAATCGGACATCAAGGTAATGTTTTAGAAACTTATCAGTATTTATTTCATGATGAATGTAGTACTGGTTCAACAAATGTATCCGGTGTTTGTGTAACTACAGACTGGAACAATACTTTATTTAATTCTACATTAGAAAATGGTGGTTCACTTTATAGTGACCAAGTAGTTTCTGGTGGTTATGTTGACCCTTGTCTAGATAATCCTTTGTACTCTAATATGTGTGCTGGTTATTGGGAAGCTTTTGATGACCAACAATGTGACTTAGACCCACAGTATGCACCTTTCTGTGCAGGGTATAGATTTGAACAAGATGTTGGTTACTTTGCTTTAGAAGAACAGTTTGATTATGGCTTGGAGGAATATGAATATATGGGCTATGATGAGCCTATTGACTTTTCTTCTTCAGACTTATATAATAGGGACGAAAACTTCGATTCCACATTAGAACATGATTACTTTGAGCCCATTGAAGTAATTGGGTTTTCAATCTTTGAAGAAGAATTACCTTTTGATTTATATCCGGTTGAGGAACTAATTCCGTTAGAAGAATTTTTACCTATGCAACCTTATGAAGATATTATTATTAGGGAGATAAGAAACCCACAAGAAGAAACTTTTATAGTCTTTGAAGAACTTGAAGAAATATTTCAAGAACGTTTTGAAGAAGAACGTTTAGCCGAAGAAGAAAGAATAGAAGAAGAAATTTTTGAAGAATTATTTGTTGAAGAAGAGATTATTGAAGAAGAGTTTTTTAGTAATTCAACACTTGAACTAGAAGAAAGATTAGTAGAACGAGAAGAAATAATTATTGAAGAAACTATCGAAGTAGTAAGTCCAATAGCCGAAAGAAGTACTGTTAGAATCTCAGCATTAAGTGTAGTTTCAGCTACTATGAACACTGCAAAAAATAGTGTTTCAGGTACAAATTCAGGCAATAGTGTACATGCAACCGGTAACACCATAAATTCAGGTGGTATGAGCTCCATAGGCTTCGATACAGGCTTAAACTTAACTGGTCCTGCAAGTTCTATAGACCAATTTAATAGTGGTTCTATGGAGACTTCTGAGTCCTCTGTAGCTACTACAAATACAGCAGTAAATATTACCACTAATAGTGATAGTCAAGCTGACACAAGTGTTGATACTTCACTAGCTACAAATGATAATAAATCAGAAGCTGACCAAATAGCTGATGATATTCTAGCTGATAATATTGCTAGTGCCCAAGCAGAAAGTATAAAAGAACAAGAAAGTACAGGGCAGTATGGTGAAGAAGATACGCTGATAGCTTATATAAATTATAATCCTGCTTTCGATAGTTATAAACTATTGAGTTTACCTAATAAAGAAGATTGGTATGCATCGAAAGGTATTTACATTGGTAACAAATTAGAGGATAATACTAAAGG
>Ga0181409_1000377_pt1 | contig 17987 bp, 25 predicted proteins | sample 32SPOviralmetaG_FD_130138 | JGI IMG/M metagenome (GOLD analysis project Ga0181409, IMG submission 130138) | Marine viral communities from the oligotrophic San Pedro Time Series (SPOT) site, San Pedro Channel, CA, USA - 32 SPOT_SRF_2012-05-30 | ecosystem: Environmental > Aquatic > Marine > Strait... | reverse complement strand
TAGGATAAAGCTTCGTTCGTTTATTCCAAGAAGCTTTTCTACATCTTGCGCTGTTCCTTTGACTTTTAGATCGAAGGTTGTGTCAGATTCTTCAGCAAAGGAAAGAGCCATTACTTCGTCTTGATACTTACCTATATCAATAGTCGTCTTTCCGGTGAATTGTTGACCAGTTTGTGGTCCTGCCACGGTAGCTGCTATGGCAGGAGGCAGTCCTCCATTTTGAGCGACAATCTGCTTTATCTGATCGTAAGTGTATACTGCCATTAGTCTCCTATTTCGAGTTTGAATTGAGCAGCTAACGCAGCTGCCATTGCTTTCATTCTAGCTCCACATTTGGGTGAGTATTGAAATTCATTTGCTCCATTATTGTGAACGCGCTCATTTATTATGATTAGCATATTAACAAGCGATTTTGGATTCTTAAAAAATCTATCAAACCACCCTTGATAAAAATCTTTGTTTTCGTTTGTTTTTTGTGCTTGTATCCATTTGTATTGTGCTTGTATAGCTGCTACGCAACATCCTATACTCTTTACATCATGAGATGTAGGACTATCATTAAATGTAAACTTATTTGAATCAAATGGAAAGATACTAAACGATTTTTTTTCTTCTGCTTGGATACCTCTTTTAATTAAAGCAGTATCACCTCCATTCCAACCAATCATCATATTAAAATAACCCAAATATGAATTTAGATTAGCACCTGTCAATATTGGACGTCCTAGTGTGGGATTGTTTCCGTATTGACTAATCCACCAAACCTTTGCTGCTTGTTCAGTTGTAAACATTTCTTGCAGAAATGCTTTAGTTTTGGATTGATCTACATCTCCTGCATTACTAGATGTTCCCGACTTATTATCAAACGCTGTCTTAGGCGTGTATCGTGTGTAAGATTTAGTCCACATCATTATTTCAGTGTACGCTTGTGTAAGGTCACTAAAGTATCCTGCTTCTAAAGGTGCAAAAGCAAAGTCTAATTTTCTAGCATAAGGTTTTCCACGACCACTGCTATGCATTTTCATCACAGTTTTCATAGCAATTCCTCTCATAGAGGTCAGCTCCTTTGCTGTTGGATGATCTACTAATGCTACATCAACTTCCTTAATACTAGGCCACCAAACTCCATCAACAATTTTCCACATTGTATCTGGATCAATTCCATTTATATCTTCTGTTTGGTATCTTGCTTTATTCTTTGCAATAATTTCTTGGATTCTTGTGTTTAGAACATCCTTAGCAGTTGCAGGTCCCGCTCTTAACACTTTTAAATAATCTGCCCATAAGGTAGAATTAGTTCCAGCTACAATACGAATCACATGAGCACGCGCAAGCTCATCACCCTTCTCAGTTATGAGTCCGTTAAACTTATCAATTGTATCTTTTGGTATTGCTCCCATAATTAATCTTGTGCTCCACTTAAACCAGTTTGACCTTGTGTATAGAATCCGTTGTAACCACCACTACCTGGATCATTCGATTCTCCATCTGCAATTGGTGTTTCGTCTTGAGGAGTTGTATCGTTTGGTGATGGTTGTTCTGATGGTGGTTCTTCATTTACTTTAACATCCTCACCCTTATTTCCCTCCTTCGGTGCTGTTTTATTTGCTCCACTTCTAGCATCCTCTCCATCCTTAGCTTTGTTGGCAGTTTTTTTGACATCAGTGGAAAGCTCAATACCGTATGTATTAGCCCAAGAAGCTAATGGATGAGCTAAGCCTTTCCCACTAGGTAAAGCTAATTCTATTGGTATTTGTTGTGTAGAAGTTAAGTACATTGAAGTTGCATCGACATTAACATCTTCTGATTGGTATGATTTGTTTTCGCTCTCAGATGCTCTGTTTTTATCATTATCTACTCGCATAAGGATAATAGGATCTCCAGGTACTCCAGCTTCTGTTTGAGCAAATTGTTGCTCTTTTATTACCTTAGTAAGGTTTGCAGGGTCGGGTGTTCCTGCAAATCTAATACTTCCTCCAAACCGACCTTGCAATACAAAATCACCTTCATTCAACGCTACTTGCTTATGTACAATAGGTTTGTTTTGGTTGTTTTTAAATGCGCCTAAACTTTTAATTTTTTTATCAAATCTGCGAGACAACTCTCCTACTGTTCTCTGTCCTGGAAGAAATGGATTAATCCTATCCGGATCAATTCCAATAAATGGTGCAGAGTTTGATGTGATGTTAGCACTAGTACCAACTACTGGACCGTAGAAGGTTTCTGTAGTCATGAATACGTCAGGGCCGTCTAGCTTGCTTGATTTAGCATTAAAGATTAAAACCTGCTCTCCTGGTAACGGTACTTTAAAATTACTACGATCGAGCGGATTTGCTTGTCGTGCCAACAAAGCTTCCATAAAACTAAAAGAAGTTCCTCCAGGTGACGCAAAGGCGTTTCGATAAAATACAGTACCTATTATTCTGTTTTGATCTGGATCATAGGAGGGGTGATTTTCATTTAGGATAACATCCAGCACATGACCCACTCCAGACCGATTAAATGGTAAATACGGTTGAGGTGGTACTGGTGCTGGCGATGCTTTAAGAGCGCCAAATAATCCGCTGAAAAATCCCATACTCTATCCTTTATCTAGTAAATCTTGTGCTGCATCCATTAATTGTTGTTTTTCAGCTTCAGACAGCATACCATCATCTGTGTTAGTATTCTTATTACTGGATACTAGCAATCGTTGCACAATCGCTGTCAATTTCACTAAATTGTCATCGTTTTTTACTGAAACCTCAAGATATTCTTTAACTAAAGGAACCATCATAGATGCATCAGTCATATTACGAATCATTGGTTTGAGTTGATTGATCAGCTCAGTGATTTGCTTCTCTTTCTTTTTAGTGTTATTGTAAATGTCTGCTAAAAGATCAGAAAAGTTTTTATCATCAAATAGTGGTGAATCTTTATCCATAGTGCTTTTTATATAAATAGGTGAAAAGTAAGTTTTACGAAACTCCTCTACTTTCAATATCCTCTAAATACTCATACAACTTCTTAATGCGAATACCAGCTGTCCAAGCTATTCTATTTTCATAGAATCCCAACTCTGTTAGCTTATCCTCTATATCTGGCTCTAAAGGATCAAACTCAAATGCGTGCAAATTTGGTGTACCACAAACATCTTCCCATGCTTTGATTTCATCTAAAATAAAATCTCGAATATAGTCTTGAGATACGTTTATTAACACTACTTTTCAATTTCGTATATTTTTTCTTTAGGGATATAACCTTTTTCTAAGAAATCACTATACATATGCTTCCAACGCAATTTCATGTCTTTTACAACTTTGGTGATTTGTTGAGTATTAGCATTAGTCATCTCGCGAATATAAACATACAATGCTTTTTTGTTAAAAATCTCAATTCTATCTCTCTTTCTAAACAATTCCAATACCGCTTCTGCTAATCTTTGATCACGCTCTTTTTTGTAGTATAATTCAACTTTATCGTCCCAATACTCTAAATACTTTTCAAAAAACTTTTCTAAGTCTGGACCTTCTTCATCTGCTGTAGGTGTTGAATCTGCAATCTCTATAGAGAGGTCATAATCAATACGTTTTGTTTCGATTAACTTTTTGTAGTTTTTTCTGTTCTTTAAGATGCAGTAATTTTTTGCAACCATGCTGAAATAACTGAATGCTTTACTTCCCTTTTCTGGTTTGAATTTACCCAGCTTTTCACATAAAAAAGATACAACTTCATGTTGAACTTCATGCAACGGAACATTGTCGGTGTAATAAAACTTGAAAGTGTGAATGATGTTTTCAACCAACTTCTCCATTGGTTTTCTAATCTCTCTTTCATATATCCTACTCTTCACTTCTGTATCTTCTGTTGCGTTGTATTCGATTATAGCCACATCAACCTCAGGACCAAAATATTGTTTCTTACTTTTTCTTGCTCTTTTCTTCTTTTGCATCATTGCTTATGTATTTTTTAACAAACTCATCTAAGTCTGTGGTTGCTGCTTTTATCTCTTGAAATATATATCCAGTTTCATCGTCAGCTTCAAATGAACCTAAACGATCAATTTCCTGCATTCTCTTGTACGCCTTATCAGTACGAAGTGCTATAACAGATAACATTCTGACATACAATTCAAGGAATCCCATTAATTTTTCTGATTTTTTAAACTGAATGATTAGAAGCCATAATGCTACAGCTAACAATACAGACAGTGTTATAACTACTACTAACATGTTATTTGAATAATTTATCGAATGTATTTTTCAGATTATCTTTATCTGAGTCTGTGATACTTCCCTTCTTCTTAGTATTTTTCTTTTCTGGAAAAGTAGCTACCGGTTCTTCTTTCATCATATTAGATTCAATACGAGCTGCCATTGCATCCGCTTGATGTAACACGTAAGGAAGATTAGTACGTAAAGCGCTGTCTGGATTCCAACTAACATAATAGGGCTTGTTAGATTCTTCATACATACCATCATGCAACTTAATTCCAAACCACTCATTGTCGGTGATAGTAATACCTCTATCGTAAAGAAGTTTTAATCCTCTATCTGGAACAGTCATAAAAGCATTTACCGGATTATTAGTGTATAACTTCCCTTGATTCTTTCTATGCCAATCAGATGGGTTATGAATATACTGCTCAGCTTCTTCTGTTCCAATCTTTCCTAAGTCGTGGTTCATTGCAGAAAAGATTAACTCTTCTGTAGTGTAGTCTTTTGTTGCACCATGCTTACTCCAAAGCTTGTCTACATCTAACGCACACTCCATAACACGTATAACGTGATCTACATAGCCACCAATAAAGCAGTTGTGGTAGTGAGCTGTGCCTGAGGCAGGCATCATCATAATACGCTCTTCATGGTCTTGATATAACTTTCTCAACTTCTCTTTTCTATCTCCAGTAACATACTCATCTATGAAGGATAGAAATTTTTTGTAATTGTCTTGTAACTCTTCTGCTGTGTAACTCATAACTGTTTGCTTAATTTTTTTAACTGTGATTCTAATTTACGTCTATATGTAACGCGTTTTTCTTTTTTGATTTGTTTTTTTAACTTACTGATATTAACAAGAAGCGCTTGGTGATCTTGTCTTTTTTGAGACTTACTCCTTGTATCTTTCTTAGTCTCTTTTCTAGGTGTTGCCGGTAATGTTCCTTTTAGTTTAGGCTGCTCTACTCCTTTATGATATACTGTACCGTTTTCATGTACAAATACTTTCATAAACTTCCACCCTCTATGAAATCCAGATGGACGTTTTGGCTTTGGAAAAGCGTCTGGAAACATCTCGGCTTGCATTTCTCTAACACAACAAGAACAGTACTTTAGCTTAGCACCTGGAGTAACACTCCCTCTATACTCTACTGTTCCGCAATTTTGACATTCTAAATATGGCATAGCTTTCTACTTATGTGACTGTTATAGTAGTAACTATACAACTTTTTTCTCAAAAATGCTAATTTTCACTAATAGGTCGGAAGGGAAACACGGTCCAAGATAAACAAAACCATAAAAACTGGCCGTTTACTTTACGTTTTGTAACGTAATATGGCAACATTCCTTGTTCTTTAAAATCTAAATTAATCGATTTTTCTATGGATTTTTTGTGAGGACTCACGTATATGAGGATATCAAACGCGTTCAAAACCATGATATCATGCTCTTTGTCGAGTTCATCTAGGTGATCAGTAATATGTTCAAAGAGAGATAATTCCTCGCACAGATAGTCAAAATCCAGCTTCTTTTCACTGCGACTAAAATGCCACATCCACTCACCTTTGGCATTTTCTATAGATGGTGATTCCCCAAAAGCATTTAGATCTAGAGTAGCAGCTGCTTTTGTTATTTGATGTTTTGCCTTTGATAAAAAACCATTATCCACTAAAGCATCGTAGTAGCTATTCATACTACTTTTTTGATTTTTTAGAAGAGCGTCTTGTAGGTTTTTTACTCGTTGCAGGCTTCACTGGCTTATCCATATTAGCTACGTGCTCGAGAAGAGAATTTCTTGTTTCTTCTAGCTTTGCTATTTTTTGGTAAGCTTGGTCAGCCCACCCTTGTATGGCTTTAACCTTGAATTGTAAATCTTTAGTATTTGTGTTGTTTCTATATAAGACAATAGCTAGCCCTATATTAACAAATACACTAGTAATTAATAATGAAGTAAATAACATAGTATTATGTAGTTTTTAAATGTTAATGTATAAACTTTAATATCAGAAAAATAATCCAGAAAGTCAACTATTTTGTCAGATAAATTTAATTTATTATGATACTACGCCACCAAAATAAGCCATCCATCGGCTTGTAGTATATTTTGTTGCTACTATAACTGCACCTGCAGGCACTGTTGCTGGATTATTCTGAAGAAGCATTGGCATAATTTGGTCTCCAACTGCGGGATACACTTCTAGTGTTTTGTTAAAAACTGTATTCTGAATAGTAATTGTCGTTCCTGCAGCAACTTCAGAGGTTGATGGAAGCGAAACTCCTTTTGTATTATCAGAACCCAAAACAAATATTCTTCCACCCATAGCTGCAGTAATAGCCTCAGCGCTATCTTGATTGTTACCTGCAGCTGTAACAAGCGTAGTTTTTTCTGTATAAGCAAGAGCAGAAGTGGTACCACTTGCACTCACAAAACCACCCGCTATAATATTTGCTGATGCTGTTACGTGGGTTGTACGTACATTGTTGATGTAAGCAGCACTTAGTATGTTTGTAGATAATGTTCCAGTACTTGGATTAAACTCAAGTCCACTACCGGTAGCTGTTACATTAACTCCATCGTTTCCAGAGGTAGCACTTCCAAAATGCACATAGAATTCAGTATTACTTGATTCTGCAGTTATAGCTACATTAGTTGCGTTAGTTGCATTAGTAGCAGTTGTTGCAGTAGCTACTGTTCCATCCACATTACCTCCAGCTACATATGAGGATGTTACTCCAACTGAAGCTGTAGCTACACTCATTGATGAAGTTACAGAGTTAAATACAAAGGAAGATGTTGCACTATTAGCTACTACGTTTGCAGTTTGAGCATAAGAAGATAAATCTTGATCTCCAGTATTTGTTCCAGATGTGACTCCAGTGAAGTTAGACGCTGATATAGTACTAGTCACAACTAATGATCCAGTAATCTGTGCATTACCGTTATGAGTACCATCCCATTCAGCGGTTACTCCAGTTATGTTTGTTCCATCTCCACTAAACGATCCAGAAAAATCTCCAACATAAGATCCAGTAAATGATCCAGAAAAAGAACCGGAAGCTATTATTTCAGTCGCTTCTGCACCGTCTAGTGCATCGATGATTCGTGTAATATGTTCTGCGTCGATTGTTGAGGTATTACTAATACCAGTTCTTGAAATTGTTGCCATTTACGTACGTGTTTATTATAAATAGCTTGGAATCCAATTAAACTTCAAAAATAGAGTCGCTTAATCTTCCTAATCCATCCGGATGATCCATGCCATATCCAAACACCCACTCATCTTTGATAGTGTATCCACAAAAATCTAAGTCCATTGGACAGTTATGCCTCTTTAACAATGTTGCTTTGTAAACGTGTTTTGCTCCTCTGTCGTAAGCAAGTTTTTCTAAGTATGCCATTGTATTGCCAGAATCACAAATGTCATCTATCAACCAAACATCTTTATCTGCCAAGTTAATATTCCAATCCTTATATAAGTTGATCTCACCTCTAGCTTGACCTTTGTACGACTCAACTCCTACACAATCAACATAAGCATCGAATAATAAGTTCTTAGCTACGTCTTGAAAGAATGTGATACCTCCTTGTAGGATTGGTGTTAGTACTGGATACAGTGCTTTTGGTTCGTTTGGATAAAGACTGTTCATTTTTTCTGCTAACCCTAAAACTTTATCCTCTATTGCATGAGGACCGAATAATATTTTTTCCATACACTTAATATACGAAAATTATATTATACTTTCAACTTTTTACCCGATGTTTTAAAGTTAAGTTTGCGCATGACTGTCTTGGATATTAAGTCAAGTTTTTTGGTTCTAGGATTAAACCTCAATACAAATGGTACATTAATATTAGATTCCATATCAGTGATTACAGCCTCTCCACTAGCTCCTAAACTCTTTATCTCCTGTCCGTGATCCTCATATGTCTTTGTAAACAGATCCTCAATCTCTTCTGGCTCTATTGATTTACGATTACGTATATCGTTTACTCGATCCATAAAATGTCTTGTGAATTCTATATCAATTCCAATAGCAGCAAACATCTTATCTAAGTAAGCTTCCACTTCATCTAATTCAGCTTGGTTTACTGATTCTAATATTTGTTGTAGCTTAATCATGTTATCTTAACAAGGAGTAACGGTACTTATTTCAGCATCCGTACTATTTAGTGCATAATTACCATTTGCATTTGCTCCAGTATCAGGAATTGTCCAAGTGCCACCTGATTCAGTTGCATCGTCAAACTCAAATAAAGTGTCTGGGTTCAATGAACTAATATTATTATCCGTTGGGCACCCGGAATTATATATCGAATTCACATTAGCTTGTGTTAATACTGTATTTTTAAATATTGCTATTTGATCATAGTATGCAGTATCCCCTATAGGTGTTGAAGGAATGGTATCCCGGCCAAATTTAACCCCCGTAGAAGTACCCGACATCACTTTTGCCGAGACTGGGGTTGAGTCTGGATCATGTGCCGTACCATTTAAATATATTTTCAATGCCGGAGCAGTGCTATCATAAGTCATTACCACGTGATTCCATTGTGTCATATTAGGAGTGCCTAAGTTTGCTATTCCTGCTTGTCCTATAAAACCATCACCGAAAAAGAACTGAAATCCTCCAGAAAACCCACCGCCCACAGGAGTTTTACTCAATTGTATTTGTGCTTCTATACCACCTTTACCAGATCTTCTTCTAGCATATGGCACCCAAAGCCCTGTATCAGCTGTTGCCTTTATCCAAAATGAAACTGATAATCCAGTTGCATTATTATAAAAATCACTTTGAGATGTAGACGTTGTTCCAAGGAAACCACCAGCAGTGTTTATAAATAAACTTTGTTTAGTACTAGTAGCGGCAGCTGTTCCAGTATTACTACCGTAAGCTTGTAGGTGTTGTTGATAACGCAAAAAAGCCTCTTTCCTTCTTCTTTGATCTTGTTTCTTTTTAGCTTTAAACGCTTCTTCCTCCTGCAACTTTTGTTTTTTTGCTAACTCACGAATATAGTCTGCATTCCTTAAAAAATCTTTCATTTATCTGTAGTAGTTTCTATTGTAACTTAATCATTTTTAACTTGAATAATAATTTTATCTTCTACACGTTTAACTATAAAGTTAGATGGCACTATGTTTGTGATATATTCTTCGTAATATGCATTACGATCAAACTCAGGCTTTTTAGGAGTCTCAGCTTTAACATATCCGGGTGGCATTATGTCTTTAAGTTTAATCATATTATGCCGGTACATCTTCTTCAAACACCGCATCGGTGAGTGTACCATTAACACTACCTACTTGATCAGTTACTGTTGTTCCAGTGCCTCCATCATCATCACCCATTCTATAATAATGTTGGATAGCTATAAACTGATTACTATAATCAATGCTAGTAGCATCCGTAGGAACACCACTATTATATAAATTATTTACATCAGATTGATCCAAAGATCCAGTAAAGTATACAAATTCATCTATATTACCATTTATAAACTCACCTGCACCATTACGTGAACCAATGTGGAATGGTGTTGTGTCATTAGTAGAAGATCCTGGAGTCATGTTGTTGGTATTAAATGATTGCGCGTGTGTCCCATTTGATGATTGTGATACACGACTAATACCATTTACATATATATCCATTCCAGAACTACTAAAATTTCCATTATATGTTACTACCAGATGATACCAACCAAGTGATGCGTTTGGAATAATATTACCTCCTCCAGCATTGTCTGATCCACTGTGTACAGCAGATCTTACACTTAATGCCTTAGGATTGTTGGTGACAGGCTCCCGTCCTTGAATTAAAACTTTTACTCCACTAGTACTATCTACAGTTAAACTTAATCCTTTATATTCTACACCTCGAGCTGCAGATACTTTACTAGCAATTCTAACTCCATCTATTCCAGGATTTGAATCATGTTTTACCCATGTACTTATACTAAAAGAACTAGAAGGTGAAATCACCATGTTATCACCAAACGCTATAGTATTAGTCTCTGCATCTCCATCAAATTTAGCAGAGTAGGTGTTTGTAAAACCACTGGCTGCAGCTGTTCCAGTATTACTACCATAAGTTTTTGCGAATTGCTGATTTAAGTGTTGTTGATATCGTAAGAATGCTTCCTTTTTTCTTCGCTGATTTTGTCTTTTCTTAATGTTAAAAGCCTCCTCCTCTTGCAACTTTTGTTTTTTTGCTAACTCACGAATATAATCTGCATTTCTAAGAAAATCTCTCATTTGTCTGTAGTAGTTTCTATTGTAACTTGTATTTTTGGTTCATATCCTTGTGGTAATTTATTTACCAATCCTTTAAAAGTGGAGTTGCCAGCATCATGTCTAAACTCAAATTTAAGATTACTAAGATCCATCATCACTTGTGAAGATGTTGTAAATCCAAAACTATTATCTCGTCTATACGGATTCATCCACTTATCACTATCATGTTGCTTCGATAGAGCATCCAATACCTGCTCTTGCGATGAAATATCCGACAATGCATCGTAAGCTATTTGTTGCCTAGACAAAGAAGATTTTCTTTTTAATCCACCCGTATAACCAGTATCAGGATACTCAACTCCATGGTTAGTTCTTGTCACTACTTCATCAGGACCTATTCGCTTTATTATAGGAACATGTTGTGAAGTCATTTCAATAATATAGCTATGCTTAGCGTTTGATACAATTGTAAGCCCCTTGACCCCAACATCATCTTCATCATCACCTCTAAAATTAATCACCGATCTCATAGATTGTGATAATTTAGATTGTTGTAATGCGGTTCTGATTTTTAATCCATCATAAGAAGGCTTACCATTCTTACCCTTTTTAGCTTTATCTTTTGCTAAATCTCCCTCTTTTTCATCAAAACCAACCATTAAAGATGCATTTACTACACCAATACCCTTCTCATTTAGACCTTCACTCCAATCGGTTAAGACGTCTCGCATATAAACCATCTCTATACCATTCACAATTTCGTGCACTACTTCAAGATCTGGAGCATACATTCTATCGCGGTTCTTTGCCAAAACTACATTGCCATCAACACGGCAGCGCGCAATCACACACTCGTTTAATTCGTGAAGAAGGTTACGTAATTTTATCATGACAGGCTTTCTAATAAATAGTCAACTATTCTTTAGTTTCCTTATGCTGATCAATCTTTTCTAGTATTTTCTTGAAGAGGTCTGTTTTTATCCATCCACTCAGCGACGCATTCTTTAATGCGCTAACTATTTGGAAAATTAAAAATGGCACAATAACTGTTTCACTTAACCAAGAGGTTCCTGCAAAACTCTTCTCTATAGAAAGTAGTACACCTAATATAACCCACCACAAAGCTAAAGTTCTTAAAACTTTTATTGCTTTATATGTTCTAAATCCTTCTCTTTTGACACCTGCTACAACACCAAAAAAGCCATCCAATAACACAACACAACCTACTGATAAAAATTGTTCTGCATTATCCATAGCAAGACCTAGGAAGTAAGAACACACAAAGGCGCATGTAGTTGTTATTGAGATTACTGTAGTCTTCATAAAGCTTTAAGCATATCAACTAATTCTGGTTGTGGAAAGCAGTCAAACTTATCTTTACGAACATTTGTATGAGTCCATAATCCAAACTGCTTTGCATTATAAGCATCTGAGTTAAATTCAAAAGCATCTTTAGGATGTACTCCCTCTTTTAGGAGTTTAGGTAATCCATTAACCAGATCCATTTTTGGATAAATGTCTTTAAGATGTAATATAAGCAATCGAAGAGCTTCAATCTGCTTGTCTGAATATGCATGCCAGTATTGGTGTCCTCTAAATTTATAACCTAGATCACATACAAACTCTGGCTTAACTTCTGTTTTAACATAAGTGTAATATTTGTCTCCTTTCTTTGTTAGATATCCAAAATTGTTAAGCTCAACACCACCGGACATCTTAGAGATCTTAAAATTACCCACTTTACCTAAGTGCCATCCTAAATAGTTATTAGGAAAGCATTCTACAACTACACCGTCATGTTTAGCTTCTTTACCTTTCACATTGGTACCACCGATACAATATTGAGTACCAACTCTACCTCTCTTATCACTATTCCAATTGTTTATAGTATTGTAAGGATTATCCCAACCCGCAGTATGATGTATGAAGAATCCTAATGGCTCTATTTTACCATAATCTCTTACATATTCATCAGAATCTAAATATGCTTTATCAATAACAAGTCCATCTTTTGTTGTATATGTTCCATGTCTTGCTATCTTATCATCTTTGTCATATGCCGTATCTTCTGCACTTGTACTAGCAGATAAATCAGTATCAATACCAGCTACTTCCCATGTTGCAGGTCCCACAATACCATCAGCCACCAATCCATTTTTCTTTTGCCACGCAATAGTTAATTTCTCTGTACCTGCACCAAATATTCCATCTGCTGGCGTACCTATCACCTTCTGCCACTCCTTTACTTCTAAACCTCTACTTCCTCTTTTTAACAACATATTTTATTTTTTTATTAGAAATCACTCATTATAGACTCATCTACAAACTCCTGCACATCTTCTTGTTTTGCATCAATCTGCATCATAATATTAGCCTGATATCTTTTCTTCTCTTCTCCATCAACAAACACTATTATAGTAGGTAATACTACTATTTTATACTTTGTTTTTAGTTTAGGATATTTGGTAAGATCATAATACTTAACACTGCAGTCTGTTAACTTTCCAAGCCAAGCTACCTTATTAGCATCATTCCACGAAGCATTAAAATGCTTAACAACTACTTGAGAATAGCTCTTCGTAGCACACAAACACATTAACGCAAACATCAATATTAATCTCATAGCTTTTATCTTAGTTTGTCAATTTTCTCTTCTATACGATCCATATCTTCTTTCAACTCTGTGACATCTTCTTGAGTTGTCATAATAGTTTGTCGAACCAACTGATCTTTCATATCGTACTCCATCCGTGTCACTTCAGGATCTGGAGGGATCGGAAGCTCTTTTGCTTCTTGTATGTCTGCTTGTAGTGCAAACCACATTCCTACTATGGTCGCAATTGCAAAAGCAAGACCTACCAAAGATTTAATACTTATCTTAAAACCTGTATCCTCATTTAACTCTTTTGCCATTTTTAAAAAATTATGTAATTGACACCAACACTAAAGTTATGCCAACTACGATTCCAGTACTTGTTATATTTGCCTTCTAGGAACACTCCTAAGCTTTTATTGAACTTGTAACCGAAAATCAATCCTCCAGAGTAGTCGATCCACTGACCGCTATTAAAGTTGTGATACGAGTAATCACTATTTGCCTTTAGGTGCACTGGCATTATATTACCCCATGAGTGCAACCAAAAATCTTTAGTATAATGATAGAAGTCAAACCCTATAACAAGGGAATGGTTCCATTGCAGGTCTAATGCACTGCGTTCTTTTTCTGTATATTCTGCTAATACTTCTGGAATAACTACAGCTTCCCACACTTGTGTATTCTCTGCAACTACATCTCCTGCAGGATTAAAATATGTTACACCTCCATCTCCATCAAACTCAACATCATATCCCTCTTGTAATGCGAGTTGCGTATAATGCAAATTACCATCGGACAACAACCAACTTTCTAATGGATTGTATCCATACGGCTCCGATATACGCTGCACTGCTCCTATATTAAACGACAACTTATCGCCTATTTTTTGTCTATATCTTTCTGAAGATTCAAAATATTGAATATCTGCAAATCCATCTTGAACATACTCAACCTTAGCTATCCAATGATTAGCTACATACCTTAAAAAGTGATCTTGATTAAAGAACGATGTCCCTTGTTGTCTGGTCCAATCTGCCTCGAATAGAAATTCAAATCCATTTATCTTTCCAACTGTAGCAGCATCTCCATAAGATTTCTCAGTACCGTCATAGAAAACATTAGCTCGATTTTCATATCCAAATCTAGCAATCTTTCAACTCCTAACGCTATTGAATAATCGAAAGGTGTTTTAACTGTGTTTGTCTGCAATCCATCTGTCACTGAAAATACGTCAACATCTGAGATCGAGTTACCGCCTGAGACTGCTCCATAAAACGTAGAGTACTTGACTAACTTTTTAACAGTCTTAGAGAATTTAGATTGCTCTTCTTGACTGAATAATATTGTTGGTATTAGTAAGAATAGTATTAAAAGCTGCTTCATTGTTTTATAATTCTTTTAGTAAATCTCTTTTCTTCGTGTATTAGTGTTAATAAATATACACCGGTTTCATATGTACCCAACTCTAAACGATTATCCTTTCCAGTCAATATTAGTTTACCCATCATATCTCTCAACTCATACTTAAATGTTAGGTGTGTTTCAATAGTGACGGTGTTGTCTGTTGGGTTTGGATATACGAGAATTCCATTAATATCCATCTCGTCAATACCCACTGGCCACCCTTGTTGACAGTAATCATACATAGATTGACATGATGCATCCCATTCATTTTCGCAACAATAAACATCAACATCAATTACCCAAGCATAGCATCCATCGTTTAACCAATAAGGGTTTCCAGGACCACCTACACATCCTGCGTCATATAAACAAGCTGATGAATCTGTTACATTTGCTGTTGGATCATAATTAAATGCATTTGGATCTGTACAACCCGCAACTGGTAATATACATGTTCCATTATCTGTATTGGCTAGTGGATCATAATTTAATGCTGTTGAATCGATACAACCAAAAATGACTGGCTCACAAGAGCCGTTATCTGTATTGGCTAGTGGATCATAATTAAAAGCGGTTGGGTCCATACAACCGTAAATTACTGGAATACAACTTCCATCATCCACATTAGCTAATGGGTCATAATTAAAAGCAGTTGGATCTGTACATCCATAAATTGGATATATACATGTACCATTATCTACATTTGCAGTTGAATCATAATTTAAAGCTAATGGATCCATACATCCAAAATATATACAAGATCCATCATCCACATTAGCTAGTGGATTGTAGTTCCATGAGATTGAATCCATACAACCATATACTGTAGCAATACAAGATCCATCGTCCACATTTGCATTTGCATTATAGTTGAAAGCTAAAGGATTCGTACAGCCTTCTATAACTGCAATACACGAACCGTCATCAGTATTAGCTAGCGGATTATAATTAAACGAAGTAGAATCCATACAGCCAAACACTTTAGGCTCACAATAATCTCCACAAAATGGCAATGCTGAGTATGTAGTCCATGTTGGTTCTTCAAAAGGCTGTAATGCTCCTTGCCCGTTGTTAGCAAATGGATTAGTTCCTTCTTCTAACAGCACCACACCATTAGCATTTTCTAATCTAAATGAGTTATGCCAAGTTTGAAATTCGACTTGTGCTGGAGGTTGTTGTGGTCCGCCTACCTCAAAATAAAACACCTCAACTGGCTTGTCAGTGTCTAATTGTAATGAAAAAGTTTCACTAGAAGCTCCAGGCCCCATAGTATATGTCCATAAATTTGCTCCTTGAGAAACACCTAACCAAGAGTTCCCCCAGCCATCACTTGCATCATCTTCTATTGTGAGTGTGTAGTCGCAAGTTGGTATTATAGCTTGCATTGTAGCATTAGAATCGTAATTGAATGCAGCAGTATCAATACATCCATACACATGCAGGTTAGCACACGTACCATCGTCTTGTGTTGCTAGTGGATCAAACTCTTGATAAGCAGGATCTGTACATCCTAACACAGGAGTTATGCCACTACAAGGAACACCAAACACTGGTCCCGAATATACTGTAAAGCCAAAGTTAGGATTACCTAATTGCCACAAGACACTGCCATTGCAATCATATATAGTAACATCACCATCAACCGTACCGCCAGTAGTTGATCCAGCTAAACCATCACCAAAAGAATCGTTGAATATTAACTCTGCACCTGCAGGATCAATACACACAGTATAGCTGTAGGTTTGTCCTATATCATTGGAATCGTAAGTACCCATCAAATTATATTCGAGCTGATTCCCGTTTGACAAGTCTACTAATATCCATGAAGTTTCGCCTGGATAGCTATCTAGAGTTATTTCGATTGTTATTTCAAAATCTCCAGGATCACATCCATTATTACCACCACCTGCATATACACACGAACCATTATCTTCAGTTGCCCATGGATTGTATGATTCTGAAAGTGAATCCATACAACCAGGTATGCATGGGTATGGAGTGTATGCTATGGTATCGGATTGTGTTCCATTAGCATAGTTCAAAACCAAATAATGCTCTACAGACCAGTTAGGGTTTGCAGGTTGTCCATTACCCGGTCCCGCATACACACCAAAGTTACCACCTGGTACATTGGGGGGTTGTCCTACTGGATATGTGAATGGACCTGCGCCTTCTGCGTTTGAGTATTCCACAGAAGTTACTTCACAACTTCCGGGAGCGTTGAACCATTCAAATATAATAATTGCTTGACCTCCAGGTATGCCGTTCTGGCCAGTGATGCACTGTTGATAGGCGTTCGTGCTATCAAAATTACAAGGAGCTTGTGCTATCGATAATATTGGCAGCAATACTGCCAACATAAGTGTGTTAAACTTCTTCGTCAGAAACTTCTTCATTTTTATTACTTGTTTTATTGTTACTAAAAACTTTACCAATCTCAGCAATACCAAAACTACCTAAAGTTACTATTAAAAACGAGTTGTAAATAAACTCTGAAATAACTAGATGGTTGCCTAATACGCCAGTTATAATGTCTGTGATTGCAAATATTGCCATCATACCAAATGAAAGAAAACCAACTATAGTTTTCTCATTAATACCATTATCATCTTTGAAAATATCTCTAAAAGCCATAAATTTTCTATTTAAGAACATCACAATTCTTGAAACCTTTACAGCATTATATAACCTCTTAAAGATGCTCATGTTAATTATAAATAGCTCTGAAAAATAGAAAATGCCGGTCTTGCCGGCATTAACTTTATACCTTTAAATTCTTTTATAAAACGTATTCTTCGTTATTGAAAGCTCGTTTGATTTCTCGCACATCTCGTACGAAATCTCGTCGATTTTCTTCGGATAATTGCTTGGAAATATGCAATACAAGAGCTGTGCTTGTTCTGAATTTATTATCGATTTTCTTGGTAAATCCATTCATTTGAGCCACCTCACATATCGTGTCAAAAACACCAGAATCCAGCGGATTATTGGTAACTTCTTCCGCCATTGTGAACGATTTGTCATCGTACATGGAGCGCAACATTACCTTCATTTTTTCGTCATTTACGTCCGGAAATTCTTGCTTTACTTTAGCGTAAAATTCGTCAAAACTACTCGATTCATCGGCTAAAATTTGCAATTCTGAAAACGCTCCTTCCTCCAATTTTACATCGTATCTACCAAGATTTTCTTTAAGATCATCCTTACGCATATACCCTTGAACCACTGTGCGAGGGTTAGCCATATCCTTCATTTTATCGAGAAATTTCAATCTTTCCGCTAACACGTTTTGCATCAGTTGTAATGTCTCAGAATCGAATTCATCATTAACAAATGCAACGAATTCCTTAGCTGTGAATTTAGGTGGAGCTGCTTCATTAACTGATTCAGCGAGTTGAAGATCCTCTGCCTTCAAAGGGTTCTGATCAATTATATATCGATCTTCTCTATCTTTGTGAGGTATTATATCATCAACAGTATATGTTTTATTTGGATCTAAGTTTTTGAAGATAGACTTCTCACCAACAAACTTCACCTTATCGCCTTTCTTAAAAGATTCTT
>Ga0181409_1000370_pt1 | contig 18074 bp, 7 predicted proteins | sample 32SPOviralmetaG_FD_130138 | JGI IMG/M metagenome (GOLD analysis project Ga0181409, IMG submission 130138) | Marine viral communities from the oligotrophic San Pedro Time Series (SPOT) site, San Pedro Channel, CA, USA - 32 SPOT_SRF_2012-05-30 | ecosystem: Environmental > Aquatic > Marine > Strait... | reverse complement strand
TCATCATCTATTCAAATAGACCATGATGCAACTACAAACTTCGTAGCAAACGAACATATTGACCACTCTTTAGTTTCAATCCTAGCAGGTAATGGTATGAGTGGTGGTGGTACAATCGCCTCAACAAGAACATTAACACTTGATACCGCATCATCTACATTTACTAATGGTGTAAAAAGTAAATTAAATGCTGATGGAGTAATTTCAGGTTCATCTCAATTAGATAGTGTATTTTTAGAAATAAATGGAGATAGTGTATTTAGTGGTTCTTCACAAGTAATACTAAACGATGCCGATAAGACAGGATTCGATACTTCAGATGTATCGGAAGGTACTAATCTTTACTATACAGATACAAGAGTAAAAACAAAATTAAATACTGAAAATGTAATTAGTAGTTCAGTTCAAGTAAATGCTGATTCAATTACAAACTTTGACACCAATGTAAAAGCAAAAATGAACATTGATGATGTTATATCAGGTTCATCTCAAGTAAATGCTGATACAATTACAAACTTTGATTCTAATGTAAAAGATAAAATGAACTCTGATGGTGTATTATCAGGTTCATCTCAATTAGATAGTGTATTTTTAGAAATAAATGGAGATTCAGTAGTTTCTTCTTCCGCACAAATTAGTGGATATAATAAATTCTTAGAAATAAGTGGAGATAGTGTAGTTTCATCTTCGGAACAAATCTCACTTTATAGTAAATTCTTAGAAATTGGAGGAGATAATGTAATTTCATCTTCAGCACAACTTACAACTACCTTTGATTCAAGGTATCTTAATACAACGGGTGATAGTGTCGTTTCATCTTCACAACAAATCGATGATTTAGGATTCTTAAAAGTACAAGGTGATAGTGTAGTTTCACAATCACAACAAATTAATATTGACCAAGTATCTGGTTATACTTCATATAGTTCATCTGTTGATTTAAGATTAGATAATATTGAAGGTGGATTCTCAACATCATTAGATTCAAGATTAGATGTATTAGAAGGACCATTCTCAACATCAGTTGATAGTAGATTAGATACCATTGAGGGAGCTTTCTCTACTTCAGTAGATACAAGGATAGATTCTTTAGAAGCAACTACTCACACTCACGCAAACAAGGCAAACCTTGATACAATTAACCAAAATCTAGCAACAACTAATAATGTTACGTTTGCTGATGGTGATTTTACAGGCGATGTCCAAGTAACTGGTAATTTAACAGTATTAGGTTCTGCAACTGAAATACAAACTTCAGAATTAAGAATTGCTGATAAATTAATAACAGTTGCGAGTGGTTCAGCAGATTCAGCAGCATCAGATGGTGCTGGTTTAGAAGTTGCTGGAGCAAATAAATCATTAAAGTGGGACCATAACACAACTTCATTCGTATTAGATGCAAAAATAAGTTCATCAGTAGGATTTAAAGGAAATGGTTCAGAATTAACTGGAGTAACTGCAGCATCTGTTGATTATCCAAACATTACAAACAAACCTACGTTAGTAAGTGGCTCATCTCAAGTAAGTTCATCTATTTATAGTGATATTACTGGTGATATTGCAATTTCTTCTACTGGTTTATCGAGTATTGTTGGAGGTTCAATCATTAATAGTGATGTAAACAATAGTGCAGGAATAAAATTTACTAAATTAGATTTTGGTAACAGTAATCATGTTTCATCTTCTGCTCAGATTAGTAACTATGTTAAATTCCTAGAAATAAATGGAGATTCAGTAGTTTCCTCATCTGCTCAAATTAGTGCATACAATAAATTCTTAGAGGCAGGAGGAGATTCAGTAGTTTCTTCCTCTGCTCAGATTAGTAACTACGTTAAATTCTTAGAAATTGATGGTGATAATGTAATTTCATCATCTGCTCAACTTACACCAACCTTTGATGCAAGATATATTAATACAAGTGGTGATGGTGTAATTAGTGGTTCATCTCAAGTAACACAATCATTAGATACACGATACGAACCAATTGCAAGTGCTACAAATACACTTGTAAGTGAATCAAGACAGATTAGTGGTTCTATATTTACTCAAGCATCTGGTGATGTAACCTTTGGTGCAAATGGAGTTGCAGATATTGGTAGTGAAGTAATCACCAATGGAGATATTTCACCATCAGCAGCAATTGATTTTGGTAAAATTAACTACGATAGAAGTAATATAGTATCATCTTCCGCACAAATTAGTGGAATTACTAACTCACAACTTGGAAGTAGTGCAATCACAATTGCAGGAACATCTACTTCATTAGGTGGTTCGATAACTGCAACAACTATTTTAGAAGGTACTTCAGTAGTATCTGGTTCATCTCAAGTAACACAATCATTAGATACAAGATATTTAGAAATAAATGGAGATGGAGTAGTATCTCAATCAGCACAATTACAAGGTAACTATGATGTAAGATATGAACCAATAGCAAGTAACGCAAATAAACTTATCTCATCTTCAGTACTAACTTCTACAACACAAGGTAGAGCAATATTAACAACTAATGGAGCTCCATCTGATGTTGGAATTACTAATTTACTAACAACAGATGCACCTTCATTCGTAAGTGCATCTTTCACTGGCCTACAAACTGCTGGAAGTAGTGTTGTAAACGCATTATTTGTTGATTCAAATAAAACAAAAGTAAGAGCACTTGGAACAGCAGCATTTTTAAATACTTCTGCATCTATTGGGGATGACCCAAATTCAATTCCAACAACAAAAGCAGTAAATGATGCTTTAATTAGTGCAGGTGCGGGTGATATTACAGAAGTAAACCCAACAAATACATTTAATCCAGAAAAAACAGGTCTTATTCACTTATCAACTGGTACTAATGTTGGTGGAACACGAGGTGTACAAGGAAATATACACTTACAAATAGCAACAGGTTCAGCAAACTTTACTCAAGGTGTAACAAAAGCACTTCCAGGTGGATTAGTATCATCTTCTGAACAAATAGATAATAATTTCTTCGATATTGATGGATTAGTATCATCATCTGCTCAGATTAGTAACTTTAATACGTTCTTAGAAATTAATGGAGATAGTGTAGTTTCATCATCAGCTCAAATTACTGGTATTTTAAACTCTCAAGTTGCAACTAATGCAGCAATTGCATCTTCAAAAATAGATTATAATTCATCTAATATCATTTCATCTTCAGCACAACTTACAACTACGTTTGATGCAAGATATATAAACACAATTGGTGATGGGGTACATAGTGGTTCTGCTCAAGTTAATACAGCAATAGTAGGAACATCTTTTTCTTCATCTATTGATTCTCGTGTTGTTAATTTAGAGGTAGAATCTCATGAAAATCCATTAACATTTAATGATAGTGCTACAATTGATTTAACAAGAAATACAAACACAATAACCGCTAAAGCAATTGGTGGAATCGTTTCATCTTCTGCTCAAATTAGTGGATATACTAAATTCTTAGAAATTGATGGTGATAATGTAATTTCATCATCTGCTCAATTAACAACTGATTTTGATGCAAGATATCTTAATACTGGTGGTGATGAAATTGTTTCACAATCTAGTCAAATCAGAGCAAAAGATACAAATTCATGGGTTGGTGATTTAAAAGATGGTTTAAATGATAATACAGTAATTTCAGCATCTGCTCAATTATATACTGATTTAGATGCAAGATATGCTACTGATTTAGGTGAAGGTATAATTTCATCTTCTGTTCAAATAGACCATGATTCAACTACAAACTTTGTTGCAAACGAACATATTGACCACTCAAGCATTTCAGTTGGTAGTGGTAAAGGTTTAGAAGGTGGTGGTACTATTGATACAAATAGAAGTTTATCATTACATACAGGTTCAGCACATTTCTTAGAAGGTGTAAAGAAAAAATTAAATACCGAAACAGTTATTTCTCAATCTGCACAAGTAGATGCTACTTCAGTTGCTAACTTTGATTCTAATGTCTTAACCTATATTAATGATAGAGGAGTTCATAGTGGTTCTGCACAAGTAGTTCTTAACGATGCTAATAAGACAGGATTTGATACTGCTGATGTTGCAGAAGGTACTAATCTTTACTATACAGATGCAAGAGTAAAAACAAAATTAAATACAGAAGGTGTTATAAGTGGTTCTTCATTTATGTCACCATCTCAAGGTACTTTAAGACCTACTATTAATGGTACGGCGTTATCTGATATAGATTTAGGATTACAAAGTGGAGATTCACCAACATTTGATACGGGTTCATTTACAGGTAACCTTACAGTTAATGGTAACTTAACAGTTCTCGGAGATTCAGTTGAAATTCAAGCTAGTGAACTTAAGATAGAGGATAAATTAATAACAGTAGCAAGTGGTTCAGCAGATTCATCAGCAGCAAATGGTGGTGGTATTGAAGTTGATAGAGGTAGTGATACAAATGCATCAATTATTTGGAATCACGCAAATACAAGATTTAATATATCAAATAGTACTCATGTAACTGGTACTATAAAAGCAAGTGATGATATTATAGCATATGCATCTTCAGATAAACGATTAAAAAATAATATTCAGCCAATAGAAAACCCAATTGGAAAAATAAATCAAATTTCTGGTAACAGTTTTGTATGGGATGAAGAAAAACAAAATATTTATAAAGGTAAAGATTATGGAGTTATTGCTCAAGAAATAGAAGCAGTACTACCCGAATTGGTAAATACTCGTGATAATGGTTACAAGGCAGTTAAATATGATAAATTAGTTTCCTTACTTATAGAAGGAATTAAAGAATTATCAAACGAAGTTAATGAATTGAAAAAGAAAGTAAAATAGAATGATATTACATAATCCTCAGATTTCTGGTTCACTTACTTTCGATGGGAATGGGTCAATAGCATTACCATCGAGTACTACATATACTCCAGGTGTAGTAAGTGGTTCAGACCAAATAGCATCAACATTTGCACAAACGATATTGGATGATACATCCGCAGGAGCAGTTAGAACTACAATCGGAGTAGATGCAGCGGGAACTGATAATTCAACTGATGTAACTTTAGGAAATACAAATTACTTATCAATAAGTGGACAAGCAATAACTGGTGGTACAATACCAATTGGAAGTGGTGGTACAGGAGCAACTTCAGCAGGTGCTGCAAGAACGGCACTTGGAGTAGATGCAGCAGGAACAGTAAACTATGTATTACCAACTAACTTAGCTGGTGATGATATAGATATCGATACAACAGTATTAAGTGGAGCAACTGTAATATCAGATTTAGACCTTAATATAACAACAAATACGAGTGGATTAGTAACAGATGCAAATGGTAGTATTTCAACAAGAGATTTAACACCTAGTGATTTAGGATTAGGTAATGTAGATAATACAACAGATGCTGCTAAACCAGTTTCAACTGCACAACAAACTGCATTGGATTTAAAAGCTAATATTGCTTCACCAACATTTACTGGAACACCAATATCAACAACACCTTCATCCAATGATGATTCAACAAAAATAGCAACAACGGCGTATGTACAACAAGAACTTACTGATTTAGTAGGTACTGCTGGTTCAACGTTAGATACATTAGGAGAACTTTCTGCTTCATTAGCTGAAGATTCTGGTTCACTTGCAAGTTTAGTAACAACAGTAGGAACAAAATTAGCAAAATCAAGTAACTTATCAGATTTATCAAATGCTGGAACTGCAAGAACAAATTTAGGTGTAGATGCTGCTGGAACTGATAACTCAACTGATGTAACTCTTGCTGGTTCGTTAGATTATTTAACAATTAGTGGTCAAGCAATTACATTGGGTTCAATTACAAATGACGATTTAGCTGGTTCAATAGCAGCAAGTAAATTAGCTGGTTCAATTGGAAACTCTAAACTTAGTAATAGTTCAGTATCATTTGGTGGTGTAAGTGTAGCTTTAGGAGCTTCAGATTCAACACCAGCATTTGATTTGGCAGATGCAACTGGATATTTAACAAGTAATTTAAGTGGTACGATTACAAACACACAATTAGCTGGTTCAATAGCAAATGGTAAATTGGCAAACTCTTCTATAACAATAGATGGTTCTGCTATTTCATTAGGTGGTTCAGTAACAACCTTACAAATAGGTACAAGTTCATCAACTGCACTTGCAGGTGATACTACTACAATAAGTGGTGGTCAAGCATCAGCAATTACTGCCAACACAAATAAAGTTGGTTATACAGATGCACTAGTAAAAACAAAAATAAATGCTGAAAATGTTGTTAGTGGTTCAACACAAATTATTACTTTAGTTGGTGTTGATGAAGATAACATGAGTTCTAACTCAGCAACTAAATTTCCATCTCAACAATCTGTTAAAGCATATGTAGATGCACAAATTGATACTAAAGATGCATTAAGTGAATTAAGTGGAGATACTGATGATGTATCTGAAGGAAGTAATAACTTATATTACACAGATGCAAGAGTAAAAACAAAAATAAATGCAGAAGGAGTAGTATCTTCTTCAGCACAAGTACAATCATTAGGTGGTGTAAATAACCCAACTATCACACTTACTGCAGGAGCAGGTTTAGATGGTGGTGGTGCAATAACACTTAATCAATCTGGTAATGAAACAATAACATTCACAGTAGCAGATGAAGTTATTAGTGGTTCAACACAAATAGATGCACAAAGTGCATCAAACCCATCAGCAATATATGACAATAGTGGAACTCCAACTTTAAGAAGTGGTATTACACAAGCAGAAGTTAGAACTGCAATTGGAACTGATGTGGCAGGTACTGATAATTCAACTAATGTAACTCTTGTGGGTTCTTATGATTATCTAACATTATCTGGTCAGGCTATTACATTAAATCAAGTAGATTATAGCACAGATATATCAAACAAACCAACAATTACTAACGCAACCATTACATTAAGTGCTGGAACTAACTTAAGTGGTGGTGGTAACTTCACTACTAATCAAGTTGGTGATGAAACTATTACTATTAATTTAGATACAGATGGTAGTACTATATTAAGTGGTTCGGTAATAGATAAATTACCAAGTGGAACAGTATCTGGTTCAGACCAAGTTGCTACAACATTCGCTCAAACTATTTTAGATGATACATCTGCAGGAGCAGTTAGAACTACAATCGGAGTAGATTCAAGTGGAACTGATAATTCAACTAATGTAACTTTAGCTGGTAACGATTACTTAACTATAAGTGGACAAGAAATTACTGCAGGTGCTATAAACAATGATGATTTAACAAACTCAAGTATAACAATTGATGGTTCGGCAGTATCATTAGGAGGTTCAGTAACAACCTTACAAATAGGTACAAGTGGTACTACTGCACTCGCAGGTAATACTACAACTATAAGTGGTGGACAGGCTTCAGCAATTACTACGAATACAAATAAAGTTGGATATACAGATGCACTTGTAAAAGCTAAATTAACTGCAGAAGATGTATTAAGTGGTTCAACTCATGCTGGTAATCAAATATTTTCAAACAACGTAACTGTTCAAGGAGACCTTGATGTTGCAGGTACAACTACATTTACGACATCAAATAATGTTCAAATTGGTGATAATATCCTAGAACTTAACTTTGGTGGTTCTGCAACAACGAGTGGTATTTTAGTTAAAGATGTAACTGGTGGTTCATCATTAAGTGGTTCATTCCTTTGGGATGCTACTAATGATTTTTGGAAAGCAGGTAGATTTGGTAATGAACAACAAATAATTACAAAAGAAAATGATACTGATGATTTAAGTGAAGGTTCAACTAACCTTTATTACACAAATGCAAGATTCAATACTAGTTTATCTGGTAAAGATACTGATGACCTTAATGAAGGTTCAGTAGCTTTATATTATACTGATACTAGAGTAAAAACAAAATTAAATACAGAAGGTGTTGTTAGTGGTTCAATTACTACTCAATTACCAGCTGGTGTAGTATCTGGTTCAGAACAAGTATCTTATACATCAATTACAAATAGACCAAACATTTATAGAACAATAGCAGTTTCTGGTCAAGATAATATAGTTTCAGATGGTGAATCTGATACACTTAACTTTGCTGAGAGTGGTGCAACTACAATTACAACCAATGCTAGTAACGATACAATAACGATTTCATCGGTTAACACAACATATTCAGTAGGTGATGGTGGTCTAACACAAAACAACTTTACAAACACCTTAAAATCTAAATTAGATAATATTGAAGCAAGTGCTAATGTTACTGATACTGGTAATGTTCATCCGATATTAGATGATAAATTAGTAGTTAGTGGTTCTGCAACTCAAGTAAGAAGTTTCTTAAATATAGAAGATGGAGCAAATGTAACTGATACTACTAATGTAACTGCAGCAGGTGCATTAATGGATTCGGAAGTAGATGCAGATTTAAAAACATTCTCTCTACCAGCAAACACAACAATATCTACATTTGGTAAAACAATTGTAGATGATGCAAATGCAGGAGCAGTTAGAACTACAATTGGAGTTGATGCTGCTGGAACAGATAATTCAACTGATGTAACTTTAGTTACTGATTCTCATGATTATTTATCAATTAGTGGACAGGCAGTAACATTAGGAGCAATACAAAATAACGATTTAACAAATTCAGCAATTACAATTGATGGTACTTCAGTATCATTAGGAGGTTCAGTAACTACTGCAAACGATAATACTCAACTCTCACAAGAGGCAGTAGAAGATTTCGCTGGAGCACTTGTTGCAACAGGTGGTACTAAGACAGGTATTACTGTAACTTATGATGATGCTAATGGAAATATGGATTTCGTAGTAGCATCTCAAACAGAAAATGACTTTACAACTGTATTAAAAAACAAATTAGATAACATTGAAGGTGGAGCAAATGTAACTGATACTACTAATGTAACTGCAGCAGGTGCATTAATGGATTCCGAAGTTACTAACTTAGCACAAGTTAAAGCATTTGATTCATCTGATTATTTAGCAAGTTCAACTACAACTATAAGTGGTGGACAAGCTTCAGCAATTACTAATAACACAAATAAAGTTGGATATACAGATGCACTAGTTGAAACAAAAATTCACGCAGAAGGTGTATTTTCATCATCTGCTCAAGTAAGTGGTATAACAAATACTCAATTAGCTGGTTCAATAGCAAATTCTAAATTATCAAATTCAAGTATAACAATAAATGGTTCAGCCGTCTCATTAGGAGGTTCAGTATCAACTCCAGATACTAACACTCAGTTATCAACAGAAGCAGTTCAAGATATCGTAGGTGGAATGGTAAGTGGTAATACTGAAAGTGGTATTAGTGTTACTTATGATGATAGTGGAAATTCATTAGATTTCTCAGTTGCATCACAAACAGATGAAAACTTTACAACTGCCGACCATGATAAATTAGATGGTATTGAAGCAGGTGCAAATGTAACTGATGCAGCAAACGTATTATCATCACTACCAAGTGGTGTAGTATCTGGTTCATCACAAATTAGTGGTGTAACTAGTTCACAACTTGCTGGTTCAATCGCAAATGCTAAATTATCAAACTCAAGTATAACAATTAATGGTTCAGCTGTTGCATTAGGTGGTTCTGTAACTACTCCAAATGATAATGATAATACACAATTATCAAACGAACAAGTTCAAGATATAGTTGGAGGAATGTTAGGTGGTACTGAAACTGGTATAACAGTAACTTATCAAGATAGTACTAACGATATAGATTTCGTAGTAGCATCTCAAACAGCAAATGATTTTACAAATACTTTAAAATCTAAATTAGATAATATTGAAGATAATGCAACTGCAGACCAATCAGCATCAGATATAAGAACTTTATTAGGAACTGGTAATAGTGGTGTAGTACCAGCTGCAGGTTCAAGTGGAGAATTCTTAAAACATGATGGAACATTCGGTACACCTTCATATACTACAAATACAGATACAAACACTCAGTTAAGTAATGCAGAAGTTAGAACAGCAGTTGAAGCAGCTACTGATTCAAATGTATTTACAGATGCAGACCATACTAAATTAAATGGTATTGAAGCTTCAGCTAACAACTATTCTCACCCAACTCATGATGGTGATGATATTTCACTTGATACAAGTAATGCTCAAGTAATAGATACATTAACAATTACAACAGATGGTTTAGGACACGTTACTGATGCATCTGTTTCAACAAGAGATTTAACACCAACCAATATAGGTTTAGGAAATGTAGATAATACAACAGATGCTGGTAAACCAGTTTCAACTGCACAACAAACTGCATTGGATTTAAAAGCTAATTTAGCTTCACCAACATTAACTGGTAATCCATTAGCACCAACACAAACAGGTACTAACTCTTCTACAAGAATAGCAACTACGGCATTCGTACAAGGTAGAATTGATGATATTATTGGAACTGCTGGTTCAACATTAGATACACTTGGTGAATTATCTGCTTCATTAGCATCAGACCAATCAGGTTTGGCATCACTAACAACAACAGTAGGTGGAAAATTACAAAAAGACCAAAACTTATCAGATTTAACAAACGCATCAACTGCTAGAACAAACTTAGGACTTGCAGGAGGTTCAGCGGGAGAATTCTTAAAACATGATGGTACATTTGGTACTCCTTCATATACTACAAACACAGATACAAACGATAACACACAGAATACTTATTCAACTTCAGTTGTATCTTCGAGTGGTATTAAGTTAAGATTAAGTGGTGCAGGACATGATGGTAATACAACCGATGATGTTAAATTTGTAGGAGCAGGTGGTGCTACTGTTAGTAGAACAGATGCAAGTACAATTACAATTACAACTACCGATAATAATACACAAAACTCTAGAGGTGATTTAGGATTAGATACTGATGATGATGTAACATTCGGAAGTGTAAGAGTAGATGATGCAACTGCATCAACATCTAAAACGACTGGAGCATTAATTGTAGATGGTGGAGCAGGTATCGCAGGAGCATTAAATGTAGGTGGAGATGTTGTAGCATATGCTTCTTCAGATGAAAGATTAAAAGATAATATAGAACTTATCTCTAACCCAATTGAAAAAGTACAATCTTTAAAAGGTGTAACATGGAATTGGAATGATAACGCTGATGAGTTACAACAATCGTTACCAAATGTTGGTGTGATTGCTCAAGATGTTGAAAAGGTATTACCTGAATTGGTAACTGATAGAGATAATGGATATAAAGGAGTAGATTATGCTAAACTTACTGGTCTCTTAATAGAGGCTATTAAAGAACAGCAAAAAGAAATTGATAGTTTGAAAGAAAAGTTGAAATAAGAAATTAAATCCTTATATAAGGATTTCTTATTTTGTTAATTATATAATGAAAGAGTAAGTCATAGATATGGCACAGTTAATTAAACTAAAAAGAACGGCAGTTAGTGGTAAGATACCAAGTACATCTAATCTTGAATTAGGTGAATTGGCAATGAATACCTATGATGGAAGATTATTTCTAAAAAAATCTTCATCACTTGAATCAATCTCAGAAATATTAACTGTAAACTCTCACCCAAGACCAATCACTGGTTCTCTTTCTTTAAATGGTGCCATAACCGCTTCAAACTTTAAAGGTGATGGTTCACAATTAACAAACTTACCTCCAGGTGAAATAACAGAAAAAACAACTGTAACTGCATCATACGATAATGTTGATGATATTACAGTAACACACAACTTTAATTCTTATAATATTATTGTTTCTGTGTATGATAACAGTAGAAATGTAATTATACCAGCAACAACTTCATTACCAACAACAAATACCGCAAGAGTAACTCTTTCTGATACTAAAAGTGGTTTCGTTGTAGTTGCAAAAGGTGGACACTTAATTAGTGGTTCTCAATTATCTGATAATTCTGCTTTATTAAATGGACAAAATGGTGCATATTACTTAAATTATACTAACTTTAATAATGTACCAAGTGGAATTGTAAGTAGTTCTGCTCAAGTTTCAACATTAACAACACACAAAGAAACAGTTAGTGGAGCATCTTCATATGCAGTAGACCACAACTTAAATGAACAATATCCAATTGTTCAAGCATGGAATACTGCAAATTCAAAACAAGAAATACCAGCATCAATAACAACAAACTCAGTAAACAGAGTAACTGTGGTATTTTCAACAAACTTTGCAGGAAAAATAATCGTAAAAAAATAAAATATGTATGATGTTTATTATACAACTGGTGGTGGCCCTTGGGTAAACGCTGGTACTGATACATGGATTAACTTGTGGTTAGAATTAATTGCACCTAAGTTAAAAGTTAAACCAATACTTCTAATTCATCGAAATAAACCAAAAAATTATGATGAAGTTGGATATGATTTTCCAATAGAAACTTACTGGCATGGTGAAGATATAGAAAAGTTTGAAGAAATATGTAAAGGTGCAAGGAGAATAAACATACTACATGGGTATTATACTCCCATGAAACCAATATTAAAAAATAAAACCAAAATTCACTCAAATATAATACATAATTCAGTTGACCATGTTATAAAATCACAATTAACTACTGATGCTGGATTTGGTTGGTATCCATATATGGATTCAAGTTGGGAAACTGAACTTAATGATATAGCAACTCATTCAATTTGGGTAGGTTTGTTTGATATTCTAACTCCAAATAGAAACATTCCAAATTTTTATGAATTCAAACATAACTTAGAATTATCAGAATCAAATAACATAGGATTTGCTTCAAGATGTGAAGGTAGAAAGAATCCTCATTATTTAGATGGTCTAAAAGCCTTTTTATTTACTGATTCAACTAAATTTATTGATATTTGGAAAAATCAAGCTAAATTAGATACACGAAAGATGAGGATTTATCATTACAAGCCAGGATTCTCTAATATATTCTATAATATGGATTGGGGGATATCACATTCATCTTTTATATATGAACCATTTGGATATTCTATATTTGAGGCAGTAGATTATGGAAAACTTCCTATTTTACATTCTACTTGGTGTAAAGATTTTGAATATCCTTATAGAGCATCATCAAAAAAAGAATTTAACGATATTTATAAGAGGTTAATTGAAACACCCTATTCTGAAAAACAAAAATGGTTTCAATCATTAAAAGAATACATGATTAATACTTATACTAACAAAGATTTATGGATTAATCAACTACTTGATATTTATAATATATAGGGAAAAGTATATATGGCAATTTCAGCAGGAGAAACACTTAGTTTAAATAATTTAGCAGGAGCAACAAATTACACTCAAAATAGTAATGTATCAATGAATACTATTATTGGAGGAAGTGCTGGTCCTGGTGATGAAATATCTTTATCATCATTTGGTATAGATACAGTTGGCCAAATTGATGGTGGATTTACTTATCAAGTTGAAGGTACGAGTGAAGATATTGAACTACTATTCACTGGTAAGGGTGGAAACTTTAATTTAATAGAGGAACAAATTGGAAATTTTACTTGGGCAGTAACTCCAATATTCAGAGGGAATTCATTCAAATCTGGTTATATTGAAATACAAGCGAATGGAAATGAAAAAAGTAAAAGAAGATTAGCAGTTGCAGGCCTGACACCACAAGGTATGAGTAGTCAAACTGTTTTAACAGGTTCAATGGAACATACTATATCAGTAACTTTTAATGATGGATTTAATGACCATGCAAGTGGACATGGTGTTGCAAGAACTTTAACAGTACATGCAGTTGATTCTTATGATGGAAATGCATCTGCACTTTGTTTATTACCAGATACCCCAATAACATTACAAAATGGAACAACTAAGTTGGCTGAAGATATAATTGAAGGAGATGTTCTTAAAGGTTGGCATTTAAATGGTTTAGATACTGGTAGTGAAGATTCTTGGGAATCATGGACACAAGATACTTTAGGTGGTAATTATCAAGATGTAACTGTACAAGATGTAGTTTTCTCATTTGCTCAAAAATTCTATACATTTAATGGTGAATTAACAACAACATGGGAACATCCACTATTTGTATCAGCATCTGAAGATGGAAAATACAAATTTAAAGAAGCAGGAACAATAACAACCAACGATAAATTGATTAAATCAATAAGTGGTAGTTTAAGTGTAGTAAATATAGATAGTATTGATTTATCAACCGAAACACAAGAAATTATAAGTTTAAATGTAGAAAACGCAGATACTTACATTTCTAATGGATATATATCACATAATAAAGGAGGAGCATCTCATACAGATTTCGCTGGACCTGGTGACCCGACAAATGTTGCTTATGTTGGTGGAGTATTAAGTTGGAACGCACCAACACCGAATGCAAATACTGGTGGTATTACTGCATATGATATACAAGTCGATAATAATAGTAACTTTAGTAGTCCTACTTTAAGTTTTACTGAGTTTAGTACAACAAGTATATCATTAACAAGTCAATTAAGTGCAGGTACATATTATGCTAGAGTAAGAGCAATAGAATCTGGTTTAAAAAGTAACTATGTAACTATTGGTGGAAATAATACTTCCTTTACTATATAAAAAAATTACGTTTTTATAAAAGTGATATATTTATATATACACTTGAATAAATAAAATTATATATCAAAATGGCAAAAGCAATAAAGTTTACAAAAGAAGAAGTACAAGAATTAGAAAACCTAAGAGCAGAAGTGGCTACTGTGTTTACAAAACTTGGACAGTTAGACATTGAAAGAAAAAGAAGAATTGATGAAATCGATGGAATTCAAAAAAACTTACATGAGACACACGCAAAACTTGTAGAAACTGAAAAAAGTTTATTTGATGGATTAAATAAGAAATACGGAGACGGTAATTATAATCCACAAACAAATGAATTTATTCCAGTTGAAAAGGAAAAAGATGTCGAAGAGGAAGTTATCCAAGAAGAAAATTAATCTTTACAAAAAGTTATTTATACTTATATAAGAGTATTAATGATTATTTGAATTAGTAATATTATACAAAAAATTTTAATAGGAGTAAAATAAAATGGCAGAAAAAATTGTATCACCTGGTGTATTTACGAGAGAAAATGACCTTTCTTTCTTATCACAAGGGATTGGAGAAATCGGAGCAGCAATAATTGGACCTTTCCATAAAGGACCTGCTTTCGTACCAACCGTTGTTAATACACAATCAGAATTCGAAGAAATATTCGGCACCCCTAATGGAGACTACTATTCAGGGTATACCGTACAAAACTACCTTAGAGAAGCAGGAACAGTAACTATTGTTCGTGTAGGACATATTGGTGGATATTCACAAGTTAAACCTTTTGGTATTGCAGTACAGGCAAGTGGAAGTGGAGCATCTAAGTTAGTAGGTGTTTTACACAACACTCACCAAACTGTGGGTGGTGAAGGAGTTGGATTTGATATCTCAACTAATGACATCAGTGCAGCGTTTAGTTCTTCTGCATTCCTTATATCTGGTTCACAACTAGGAACATCAGTATCAGCATCTGTACTACCAAGTGCAGGAAATGATATATCAGATGTTTTCGGTGATGGAGCAAGAGGTGCTAAAAAAGCATATACTTACAAATACTTTGAAAAGGCTGCAACAGATATACAATCTATATTAACAGCAGGTGGTAAAGTAGTAAAAAGACAACTTTCAACTCAAGCTTTTACAAACGATGTTCAACACGCTTCTACTCCTTATATACAATCACAATTGATTTCAGGAGAAAGACATAATTTATTTAGACTCCATACTTTAGGTGATGGTTCAAACTATAATAAAGAATATAAAGTTTCTATCTTTAATGTAAGAGCAGCAGGTTCAGTAAACTCTACTGATTACGCATTGTTCTCTATCGCAATTAGAGGTTACTCTGATACAGATAAAAGAAAAGTAGTTTTAGAAACTTATAACAATATTAACTTAGACCCAGCTTCACCAAATTACATCAAAAAAGTAATCGGTGATAGAAATGTTATTATTGATGCAAATGGAAAACAAACTGAAAATGGTGATTATGTAAATCGTTCTAAATTTGTAAGAGTAGAATGTGTTGATGAAGGTTCATTCCCAATCACCGCAGGTCCATTCGCACACGCAGAATACATTAACCCATTATTTGATGGAGTAGATGAAACAGTAATCCCAGCAGTTATATTCTCAACTGGTTCAGGTGATAACAACTCATCAAACTCTATAAATTATAGTGGTATTGATTTAGAATCATCAGTAGTAAAAATTGATAACAACAATTACTTAGCTGCAATACCAGTAGGTGCTACTAAAGGAGCAAATACAGTATTTGCATTCGATGCAGCATTTACCGCAATAGTAGCTGGTACAGTTGCAACTAAAAACTTTGCTTATGAACTAACTGGTTCATCTGCAGTAGATAAAAACAAAAGACAATTTACAGTTGGATTCCAAGGTGGATTTGATGGTATCTCTCCAAGTGTTCAATCAGCCAAATATGGTGATAGTCAATGGGGTGCTGGAAACTCACAAGGATTTAACTTATCAACTTCAACATCAAGTGGTTCAATTGCTTATGTAAAAGCAATCAACTCAGTATCTAATCCAGATGATTTCGATATTAACTTGGTATCTGCACCAGGTGTTGTAAGAAGATTACATTCTTATGTATTCGATAAAGTAACTGATATGGTAGAAGCTAGAGAAGATGCATTCTTCATCGGTGATGTAACTGATGGTAATGATAGTATCTCTCAGGCAGTTTCACAAGGTTCAGCAGTAGATTCTAACTACGTTGGTACTTACTACCCATGGGTTAAAACAATCGATAGAAACACTAATAAATTAACCGCAGTTCCACCATCAGTATTGATGCCTGGAATATATGCAGCGAATGATGCTATTGCAGCTGAATGGTTTGCACCTGCAGGTTTAAATAGAGGTGGTATCGTAGGAGCTGTTTCTGTACTAAACAGATTAACACACGCTGAAAGAGATTCTTTATATGAAGGAAAGATTAATCCAATCGCAGCATTCCCAGGAGAGGGTATCGTTGCATTTGGACAAAAAACTCTACAAGATAGAGCATCTGCTTTAGATAGAATCAATGTAAGAAGATTAATGATTAAAGTTAAGAAGTATATTGCTTCTACTTCAAGATACTTAGTATTCGAACAAAATACAGCACAAACAAGAGGAAAGTTCTTAAATACAGTTAATCCGTATTTAGAAGGAATACAACAAAGACAAGGTTTATATGCTTTTAGAGTAGTAATGGATGAATCAAACAATACACCAGATGTAATTGATAGAAACATCTTAGCAGGTCAAATATTTTTACAACCTACTAAAACTGCTGAATTCATCGTGTTAGATTTCAACATCTTACCGACTGGAGCATCATTCACCGCATAAGTTAACAAAAATAAAAGTAAACTATATTTATAGTAGAATATAATTAGGAGAAAAACAAAATGGCAGAAGTATTAGAATTTAACGATATGTTTTACACCAACTTCGAACCAAAGATGAAGAATAGATTCATCATGGAAATCGATGGTGTACCTTCATATCTTATAAAAACAGCGAACAGACCTTCAATACAATTTGAAACTGTTACACTCGACCACATTAACGTTAAGAGAAAACTTAAAGGTAAAGGTGAATGGCAAGATGTAGAGATTACTCTATATGACCCAATCGTTCCTAGTGGAGCTCAAGCAGTAATGGAATGGGTAAGATTATCACACGAATCTTTAACAGGTAGAGATGGATATGCAGATTTCTATAAGAAAGATATCCAATGTTACCTATTAGGACCAGTTGGTGATAAAATTGAACAATGGACTCTTAAAGGAGCATTTATCAACAACGCTGTGTTTAATGATTTAGATTGGTCTTCTAATGACCCTGCCGAAATCACATTGACACTATCGTATGATTACGCAATTTTAGAATTCTAATATTACCTCCAAAATATTTTTATAATGAAGAAAAAAGTTCTCTTAGTGAGAACTTTTTTTGTGTCTTATTTCTAATTTTTTAAAAGTTATATATTTATATACGAACAATTAAAATAAAAGTTATATGGCAAATTACGATTTTCCTACCGAAGTG
>Ga0181409_1000369_pt1 | contig 18097 bp, 31 predicted proteins | sample 32SPOviralmetaG_FD_130138 | JGI IMG/M metagenome (GOLD analysis project Ga0181409, IMG submission 130138) | Marine viral communities from the oligotrophic San Pedro Time Series (SPOT) site, San Pedro Channel, CA, USA - 32 SPOT_SRF_2012-05-30 | ecosystem: Environmental > Aquatic > Marine > Strait... | reverse complement strand
TCACTTGGACCTAAGAATGGTGTGGTGTTATTAATACGTTCAGAGTTTGGATTACAATGATAATAAACATACAAAGCTGCTCCAATAGCAGAACCAGCATCAGATGGAGCTGGTGGAATATAAACTCTGTTGAAGTTTGTGTTTTTTAATATCTTACCATTAGCCGTTCCATTATATGCACAACCACCACTCAAACATAAGTTATGTGTTTGTTTTTTTACATAAAGGTTATTTAGTAAATGAAAAAATATTTTTTCGTAAGTAGATTGTAATCCTGCCGCTATATCCTTATGTTCTTGTGTAAGTTCATCTTCTGGTAATCTATTTACTATTTTAAATAACCTACTGAGTTTTTCATTAAACATAATCTCATCAGAATAATCATAAGTAAAGTAACTCATATTGATTTCATATGAATCTCCTTTTGGATAAATTAGTTTTGAAAATTGTTTTTCATATTTCGTAGAATCTCCATATGGTGCCAATCCCATTACCTTGTACTCACCTTCGTTTGGTTTGAATCCTAAGAATGCAGTAAAAGATGAATATAACATTCCTAATGAATGTGGAAAGTTTACAGTTCCTATTTTTACTAAACGATTTCCCTCTCCATAATACATTGAAGTTGTTTCCCATTCACCAACTCCATCTACTGAAAGTATTGTTGCTCTATCAAAGTTTGATGTATAATATGAATAAGCAACATGAGATAAGTGATGGTCACCATAAATTATTTTAGTATTATTACCCTTTATAGAATTTATTAAAGTATCTAATTTTTTATACTCTTTTTCATTTCTATTAAGAATTTTTTTTCTTTTAAAATAATTTAGAACACCACCTCTTCTTGTACTCTTATCAATTCTATCTAATTTTAAGTTTGGGTTTTCATAAAAACAAATGGCATCGATATCATCCTTTTCAATTCTAAATTCAGAATACAACCACTTTATGGTTTCTATTGGAAATGAGGAATCATGTTTTATACCTGTGAATCTTTCTTCTTCAACTGCACCAAGAACTTTACCATCTTTGATTAAAGCAGCTGCACTATCGTGATATCCACAACTAATTCCTAATATGTAACCTTTTGACATTTTAATTTAATAATTTTCGTTATCCCAAAACTCTTGTTGGATATCGTTAAATTGACCTGTTTCTAAGTATTCGTTTAACATTTTCTTTTGATGTGTTTTCATTACATTTACAACTTTGGTAATGTAGTGAGTTTTACAATCAGTCATTTCCCTTATAAGAAGATACAAATGTTTTTTATTAAAGTTTTCTATATGTTCACTTCTTCTAAATAATTCTAATACTGCATCTGCTATTTGAATATCTCTTTTCTTATTAAAAATTTGAGTTAAGTGATTATCCCAATACTCTAACATGATTTGTTTAAAATCTTTAAATTCATCATTCTCTTGAGATTCATAAAAATCATTTTCAGGATTCCAAGTTTCTGGCATTTCTGAAAGAAGTGCATTTTGTTTCCATCTTTTGTAGTTACCATTATTCTTTAAAATCAAATGGTTCTTTGCAATAATAGTAAAGTAAGAAAAGGCTCTACCCTTACCTTCTTTAAACATATGCATCTTCTCCACCATTGTAGAAACTACTTCTGTTTGAATATCCTTCTTCGGTACATCGAAGTAAGTAAACTTAAATGTATTTATAACATTCTCTGCTAATTTTTCAAATGGGTACTTAATTCGTTCTTCATAAATTTTAGACCTTTTCTTGGGGTCATTACATTTGTTGTACTCTACTATAGCTTCCTGAGCAGGTGTTCCAAAATATATTTTGGATTTCTTTCTTCTTGGTCTTGGCATAATTTATATCTGATTATTTAACTCTTCTACTATCTTTTTTAATTCACCGAAAGTAACTCCAACTTCATCATCTTTTTCAAATGCTTGTTTGGTATCCAATCTTCTCATTTCTTTTAATGATTCAGAGATTCTAAATCTAATCGAACCAATTGTTTCAACAAGTCTATCTTCGAGTTGTTCATTTTGTTTTAATAAATTTCTAACCCCTACCAATAAAACAATATTGGCAATTGCAGAAACTCCTATAATAATATTATAGGTTGTAAATATTTCTAACATATTAATTTAATTTTATATCGTATCCACTAAACTGTTTCATATACGATGTTATTTTTGTACCATAGGCATCAGAAAATACTTTACCTTTTCTGAAATACCTTTTTACAGAACCTTGTCCTCCAAGATGAGCAGCTGCTAATATACCACTTTCAGAAACATACATACCATTGATAGTTTTACCATCGTAAATATCAATATAATTTTGTAATTTTTCTTTGTTGTGATTTAATAAAGCCATCATTGCTGAATCTTGTAGTTGTGGATTATTAAGAAATTCGGTTTTAGAAACTTTAAATCCTAAACCTTTTAATGTTGATTTGCCGAATTGAAATCTTCCCATATATCCCCAAGTATTTGTGATATCATATCTGTTACCACTTTCTCTGTGTCCTATATCATTTAAGAATCTATTAAGTTCATCTTCATGATATTTTTTAATTTTTTCCTCTTCAAGTCTTTTTAATTCTAACTCTCTGAGTTCTTCTTCTTGAATCATCTGTTCAAGAGTTTTATCTGGTGTTTTATCACCAACCGCGGAATCTATCATTCCAAATGATAGTAATGAAACTATCAATGTAAATATAATTTGTTTTCTCATAGGGATTACTCCTTTTGATTAACTTACTTCTTTTATACAAATATACGAAAAATTTTCGATATTTCCAAATAAATTGGTAAAAACTTTTAAGCCTCACCAACGGGTCCGAAATAAAAACCCTCCAGCTCTTCTGAATAATTTGTATCATCAGAGGAGTTTTTTTGTAAACTATCCAAGGTTTTAGTAAGCTCGTCTACGTCTTTTTTAATTCTTTGTTCCAAATCTTCTTCAGATATTAACCCATTTTCAAGTATTATATCTACAAGATTTTGCATTATAATACTTTGCGTTAGTATTCTGTTATTTAGATTCTGAATAACTTTTTTTGATATTAAGCTCATCTAATAATTCCTTTATACTGTTTGGTTCATCATTACCAAAAACCAAATCTCCGAATGATTTTTTAATTGAATTTTCGTGATACCCCATAGCCGAAGCTAATCTCACACACATAACTTTGAATTCGGATATATTCATATCATCTGGTACTTCGAATTCTATTTTTGAAGCTTCTCTTTGTACTTCCAATAACTCTTTGTCGGTATAATTAAATATAAGTTTTCCCATTTTTAAATAAATTATAAGATTTCTGCACCACTTTCAAGTAATGACTGTGCCTTTTTGTATTTCATAAATTGAGTAGAACCATCAGATAATTTTACCATTACCCTTTCGTTTCTACCATATTTCTTTCCTCTTGTGATTGTTTCTGTATATCTTCTAATCGGGTCTGTGATTAATATGCCATGAAGATGGTCTATCTCATGTTGAGCACATACACATTCTAACAATCCTTCATCTGAAAAGAATTCATCTGAATTTTCCCATGTACCTGTTTCTGAATCAGGTGAGAATATAACTGTTCCTAAATTATCTGTTTCAACTGTGAATGATTTATGTCTTACTGTTTTAACTGGTTTTCTCATTGTTTTATCCAATGATAAACATTGTTCCACATAAGCAACTGTACCTTCTGATACTTCTGTTACTTTTGGATTTATTAACACCAAAGGTTCTTTAACATTGATTACACAGGCACATACATCCAAACCAATTTGATTTGCAGATAATCCAATACCTCCATGTTTTGTTAATTCTTTTAGAAGAATAGTTGATACTTTATCAATCTCTTCTTGACTCATTGGTTTTTTTTCCAATGGTTTTCTTAATTTATTTGGATTCTTTATTAGTTTCATTAAATAGATTTAATTGTTTTGTAACTTTTTTTCTTGTTGAAGTTGGTTCTCCCCAACCTCTAACATATATTGTTCTACCTCCATCTGGTGATTCGAAGATTTTGGCATCTTTCATTTTTTCAGAGAGCTCTTCTCTGTATTGAATTCCTTTAAGATATAGCTCTCTTACTATTTTTCCAAGTTCCATATCATTCGGATAATCATTTACTAATTGTTCTATGTTCATTATTCCGCGATATTTAAATATTTTTCTAATAACCACGATGAAGATTGAATCTTATCTCCCAATCCCCATACTGATTCTATTCCATATGAATTACATACATCGTTTTCTGGTGTGGTTGTTTCTGTTCTATCTCCACCATTACCAAAGGCCATTTTACCTTCTATATCATCACTATATGTAGTATGCCATTTATGTTTTGCATGGTCAATGAAATCAATTGCTGTATCATCTCCATGTATAAGTGGATTCATTACATAAACATAATCCACATCTCTTAAAGATTCCATTATAAACTTTCGTTCTCCTTCTTTCATAAACGATTTGCCTTTTTTTCTCCTTAACCAACTATCGTTGTTAAGTCCTATCCAAACTTGTTCTGCTAACTTCTTAGCATTTTGGATACATTCGATATGACCTTTGTGGACTGGGTCAAACCCTCCACTAATTAAAATTACTTTATATTTTTTTTGTACTTTAGTATATTCTTTAAATCTTTTCATTCTTAATTAGGTATATCTTATGTAAAGATACGAAAATTATTTTAATTAAACAAGTCTATATTAGTTTTTTTTCCAAATCATCCTTTACTTTAAAAGAATAGTGTAAAAATAAATTATACATCCACTCTGATTTTAAAGTAGGTCTTTCATGTTTTATACGATTTCCATATAAAATTATACCAGCATCTCCATTTTCTAAATTTAAAATAGTTTTGGGTTCTGTATGTACGATAAGTGGATTTATAATATCATCAGATTTATCAACTTGAATACTTACAGTAACATCTAATTTTTCTCTATCTGTGTGTGGTTTTAGTGTATTACCTTTTACATATTTTCTCATGTATGTATTTACTGGTATTAATTCTCTACCAATCTTTTCTTCAAAAATACTTTTTAAAGACTTTAAGTAATCAATAGTTGATTCTAAGTTCCACATATTTTTAATTCCATAATCATTTATTCCAGCTAATTCCATATTACCTGGTTTGGATTCAAAATCTTTTTTTATAATTTTTAATTCTTTTGGATTTAATATATTTTTAATAACCATATTACAACAATTTTTTTTCTATAATTGGTTGCCTCAATTTATATTTTGGTTTGAAATATTCTAAATCAAGTTTTATATTTTTATTTGTTAATGATTTCTTTTTATAAATATCTTCATAAAAATCGATAGGTAACTTTAAATCTTTACTAATCATTTTAAATAATTCGGTAAATGAATTAATATAAGATTTCCATTGTTTATATTTTGTATCAGTTTTGTCTATCTCCTCATCTCTCCATTTAACTGAAACATTACCTTTATTATATCTTTCTAATACATAATAAGATTCGAGTTGTTCTTTTTTATTTTTTCTATCTAATAAAATAATTGTTTTAAACTCTTTTGCTTTGTTTAAAATATCTTTATATATTTCTGTATCTAAAATTTTATCATAATTAGATTCCCATAATGGTACATACTTTAACACATCTTTGTTTGAATCAAAATAAGGATAGTTTCTAATCAAATCGTGCTCCATACAAGTTTTTTTATTATAGTAAGAACCTAAACTTTTCATTAGATTAGTACCACCAACTCGTGGAGCAGCAATTATCAAAATACCACCATCCTTTATTTCCATGTGAATCCCGCTCCCATGTGTCCAAATGATGCAGATAATCCAAATATAGGTTTTCTTAGTTCTAAGAAATCTATAATTCCTTTTGGTGATAAATCATATCCTTTGATAAATTCGTGTTCTCCATCAACTATAGCAGTTGATTGAAGAGGTTGGTCATATCCAATTGCATAAGCAAGTTGAACCGTTACTTCTTGTACCTCTGGTCTTTCTTCTAAGATATCTACTGCGATTCTTCTTGCCATGTAAGCTGCACTTCTATCAACCTTAGTACAATCTTTACCACTAAATGCCCCACCACCAAGTGGAACTCTTGGGCCATAATTATCAACTGCTAGTTTTCTACCAGTTAACCCAGCATCGGCAGTGAACCCACCAATGTTCCAATCACCTGCAGGATTACAATGTAATGATTCAATATGGTATTGTGGATATCTACTAAAGAATCCTCCAACTAAACCTTTTAACATTTCAGTTGGTGCATTTTGGAATGAACATACAACTCTTAGTGAGTTACCATTCATCGTAACTTGAGTTTTACCATCGTATGGATATTTATCAAATACGAATTTATTTAATTCTCTTGATAGATAATATTCTTGTGGTAAGTATTGTTCATTATCTCTACAAGCATAACCAATCATAATTCCTTGGTCACCTGCTCCACCAGTATCAACTCCTTGAGCAATCTCTGGTGATTGTTTTGTAAGATGAACTATTACATCTTCTACACCTGATATGTTGTGTACGATTGATTTAATATCATCTTCTGTTACTTCTGTGTTTGAAGTTACTTCACCAGTAACAAATACTTTCCCATTACCACCACAAGTTTCAATTGCACATCGTGAGTTTGGGTCTCCTTGTAAGTAAAAATCTAAAATTGTGTCTGATATTCTATCACACATTTTATCTGGATGTTTCGGTGAAACACATTCTGCTGTTCTAATCATAATTTAGTGATTTTGTAATTAATGTTGTTATAATGTATAATAGAAGTATCGGTACAGGACAAAAGAATAATATAATGAATACCAATCTCCATAACAATGGGTCTGTATCAAAATATTCTCCTAATCCACCACATATACCAGATAAGATTCTATTTGATTTACTTCTATAAAATTTTTTCATTTATTTAATTTTTGTTGTAGTTTTTGGATTTGTTCTTTAACCTTTTGAGTTTGTGGTTTTATAAGTTTCAATTCCAAAATTTTTTCTATGATTTTTTTGTTATCCATTTTTAACTTGATTTTTTAAATCTTTATACTTTTTGTTCCACTTTGAAATTTCATCTTTATAACCTTGTTTTATCAACTCTTGTTTTTCTAATTGTAGTTTAAGGTCTTTATTTTCTTTTTCTAAGTTTTCTATCTTAAGTTCGTATAATCTTGTATGTTCCATATTAATTACTTAAAGGTGCTTTAATTGCTGGTTGTGATTGATATCCGATAACTTCGTAATCAAACTCACCATGTAAAATATCTACATTTGATACATCCACATATGGTAACTGAAAAGATTTTCTATTTCTTTGTTCTTCAGCCTGTTCTAAATGATTTAAATATAAATGAGTATCTCCTAAGTTTCCTATTAACTCACCTGGTTCTAAATTTGTTTCGTTACATAGTAAAAGTAATAACATTCCATAAGATGCAATATTAAATGGTAATCCTAAGAATGTATCAACACTTCTCTGATTCCATAGTAGTGATAATCTACCATCTTGAACATAACATTGAAATCCATAGTGGCAAGGTGGAAGAACTACGAGAGGTAGTTCACTTACGTTCCAAGCCGATACCATTAATCTTCTACTATCAGGATTCTCTTTTATATTTTTAATTAGTTCTTTGATTTGGTCTACACCACCTTTGTTTATCTCACCTGCAACTGGTGCCCACTTTCTCCATTGTTTACCATATATTGGTCCAAGTTCTCCATAGTTTCTTGCGAACTTCCAATCTGATTTTATTTTTTGTATAAACTCTTTTTGAGTAAGGTCATCTTTATGTGAATATGCTTTATAAGCATCACCATCCCAAATATGACAATTGTTATCAACTAAGTATTTGATGTTAGTATCTCCTTTTAGAAACCATTTAAGTTCTGTCATGATTGATTTGATTGCCATCTTCTTTGTTGTAAGAAGTGGAAACCCTTCACTCATCTTATGTCTTATTTGTTTACCGAAAACAGATTTGGTTCCTGTTCCAGTTCTATCGGTTTTTTCTTCACCATCTAATATAATATCTTGAAGTAAATGCTGGTACTGTAAATCTAAGTTATTCATAAATGTAAATATACGAAATTATTTTTAATTATCCAAATTTAAATTAAACTATTTTTTAATTCTATTTCAATATTTTTGTTTTTGTTAATCAAATAATAATATTCTCCATTTGATTTTTTTGTTTTTATTTTTTTATTTAATGTTGATGTATCAAACTTACATCCTTCATCATAACCAAATCTTATAACTGATTTATCTTTTGAAAAGTTTGGTACATTAGATGGCCATGGGTCTTGATAAAATACTTTATGTTTTACTTTCACTCCTTTCAATAAAAGTATTTGTTGTTCTTGTGTTGGATATGAATCAGAATGAGGTTCTTCTTCAGTTCTAAAAACCATTACTATATCTGTAAACTCATCGTTAATATAGTTTATAATACTACTTACAACAGAATTTGATATTTCTGAATTAATATGTAAACTCATCATACCCTCATCTACAATTACTTTACAAACAATATATAAATTATCTTGTAATTTTATTTTATCTACTACGTCTTTAAGTTCTTTCATTTTAATGGTTTAGATGCTTCAATAAAAATAGATTCTAAATTCCTTTGTTTTATTTTTTCAGAAGGTAATACATTTTCAATATTTTCTAAATCATATAAATTTCCTTCTGAGTGTTTACATTTTTTAACATTAGTAAATCCAACTTCTTCTAATTCAAGTTTGAGTGATTCAAAATCCCACATCCACTTATGGCCCCAATTATAAATCATTGAGTTAAATATTTGTATATTAGTTTTTAAATAATCCCTTTCCTTATACAAATAGTTTTCCCAATAATCTTCATCTAAAGATTTTTTATATTCACTAAAAAACTTTTTATCTTTATTTTTATAAATCTTTTCTATCCAAATAGATACATCAGGACACACAATTCTAATTGTATTATTGGGAGATAAAATTCTAAATGATTCTTTTAAAAACTTTCTACCTTCTTCGTATGATAAATGTTCTATAAAATGAGATGAATATAAATTTTTTACAGATTCGTTTTCAAATGGTAACCCATCATTTACATTATGATTAATTACAAATCCACCAAGATTATGTTTATAAATTTTAATATCATTTTGTACATCAACCTCAACCAATCCATTGTAATTACCTCCCCATATTGTAATCCCAAGCCAATTTGGAATCATTTCAAAATGAGAACATCCTATGTTTATATTTTCGTATCCTTTAATAATCCCAGGCATTTAATTTTTGTTTTGTAAATTTTGGAGGATTTTTTCTTTGTATTAAAGTAAAGTTTCCTCTTTGTATAAATGGGTGTGGTAAAAAATCATGTATATCTAATACGTCTTGATTTAAAGATATATCAGCTGGCAGTATTCCATTTGATTTAACATCTTCAATTATTTTTTTAGCTCCTTGTGGGGTTATCAAATATGAATGAGCTCCGAATAACCATTGAGTATTACAATCACACATATCAGGTGCCCAATCTACATCTGAATTATATTCTTCAAAACACTCAGTACAAACTTTTCTTTTCTTAAAGTTGTTATCATCTTCAATATCCCAATCTCGTTTACCCCAATTTGGTTTTCCTAAATTTAATAAATCTTCATTAAAGTTTTGAATAGAATCAATAGTAAATGATTTAATTAACATTGCATCATGTTCAAATATCATTATGTTTTCATTTAGTTCTAAACACTTTTTCCATAATTTAAAATGTGAAATAAATGTTGCAATTTCACTACTGTAATATCCTCCACCAAATCTTGTAATATTTTTTATTTTAAAATCATTATCGATAAACTCTTGCCAAACATCATACCTATCACATCCTTCAAATAATATTGGTTCAATACCAACAACCTTTAAATCATGTTGTGTTTTCTTTGCCTCATCAACACTTACTTTAGATTTAGGTAGATGTATTATATATCCTTTCATATAAATCTTTTTGTAGGGTTAATAAATCTATCACTAAAAAACCATTTCCAAGTATCACATTTATGTTTACTATTTTCATATGGAAGATTACCAATGGGTATAGATGTGTATTGGGTAGACCAGGCTCTTCTATCTCCATCAGTTAGGTTTGGTACTGAGTAGTGAAGAGTTCTTCCGTTAAACACCACCATATCACCTTTCTTGGGATATAACCACTCCCATCCTTTACCAGGTGGAGTATCTTCATAATCCAGCCAAAGATTTTCTTCAGTTACTCTCTCTTCTCTAATATCTTGGAATCTAATTGCACCATTCTTATCTGTAAAATCATCAAGTATCCAATAGAAGTTTATGTGATGAAAATCTAAATTAGGTTGTGGTCCATATTCAGTATCAGTATGTAACATAAACTTATTTGGTTCTTGTTTATATTTGATTACAATTTCATCATTAAAAAAATAGAACTCATCTGATTTGAAGAATTCTTTAGATAAGTTATACATCATATGAGATTGATAATACTCTTTAAGTATCGGACTTAAATGAGTTGCCATATCAAATCCCTTCCACCAAATTCCATTACCGAAATCCTTTTCATCTCCATTCGATATGTTATTTTCATGTCTCCATAAAGCATCCATTCGTACAACTTCGTTTCCTATTATTTCATAATCTGAACTTGGGATTACATTTTTTATATGAGTAAATCCCTTAGTATAATATTCTTCTATATTTTTATCTAATATACTCATGTACTTTTTATAAGTTTATTTATGTATGAATTAGAAGTATCCATATTATATCTGTTATTACTTTTTTTGAAGGATAATTTATTTTCAGAAAATCCTCCTTTTAAATGAGTAACAAATGATTTTCCATTTAAAATATATGAATGGTCAACATCCTCTGTTTCGTAATTTGGATTCTCATAATAAGGCCCTATATGAAATGTTGGTTTTTTTTCTAACAAACACTTTATAGTTGCCCCATGATTAGTATCACCATATCCATAATCAACAATATAATCATCAAAGAATTCTTTTTTACAAGCGAAAAAATAAGCATCTGCCATTCCTATTTCTTTTGTTTTTAAGTAACCACCATCATCATGAGCTATTTCTATATCAATTCCTAAGTTATCAAAAAATTCTTTATTACCTAAATATCCTGTTAGGTTTATTTTTTTTGAATCAATAGTTACATACTCATGAGTATCCAATAATTCAATTATATCTTCCATCAAATCGTTATGATAAAAAACATCATTGTGTTGTAGGAATATATAATCTCCTTTAGCATGTTCAATACCTATGTTGTATGCAGTAGAAACCCACATTGTTAAGTTTTCAAAATCACTAATATTATATTTAATCATTTCTTCCAAAGATATATCTTTTTCTTTTTTGTATTGTAATCCCTTAACTATTTTTAAGTTAGGCATTTTAATATCAGGAAATGAATTTGTATTATCAACTAATATTATTTCATAAGAATGTTTTGAAAATGTTTTGTTTATATTTTGTATAGTGAGTATTGTAGTTAATATAATAATATCACTATCTGGTTCTTTCCATTTATATAGATTATCTGTTGTACTTGCAAAGGGTAATATAAAACTAACCATGATATATTTCTTTAACTAAATTTCCATTCTCATAATACAAACAAGATTTACCAACAAGGTTGCCGTTTTTGAAAGTATTTTCTGATTCTAAAACTCCATTGTGATGATAATAATTCCAACTTCCTTCCATCTTTTCATTATCATTAAATGTTCCCTTGGTTCTGAGAACTCCTGTTGTATAATATTCTCTGTAAGTATGTTTGTTGTTAATATATTTCTTTATCCATTTAATTTCTTGTTTCGGATAAAAAGGATAGTATTCAACTTCTTTTATCGTAACACCAAACTTTTTTAATGTAGTTTTGTAAGTGGTATCATCAAATCTATATTCAACTTTATATTCTAAATTATTTCTTTTCATTGTAAATGATTTTAATTTAGAATTATCTGTATTGTATTCGTAAGATATATTTTTTAGTACATCAACTTCTTTACAAACATCACCATCTATACTAAAATGTTTTTCGTAGTATTTGCCATGTTTATTAAAGTATTCTTTTTTTACTATACTTTCGTGATTATAATAATGAACTTCGTTTTTTACTTTTACTTTTACTAATGCACCATTTTTATTATTATAATAAAACGATTTATCTTTAGTTTGTTTTTCAACTAAAATTCCATCCTTATTATAAAATAATTTTTCATCACCCTTAGTATGAGGTTGTCCTCCATTAAATATTCTTAGGTTTTTTGTTTTTAATTTTTTATCAGAATCTTCCTTGGGATTTTTAGATGCCCATTTTTTATAAAGATTCCACCCATCTTCACCTTCGTATATTACAGTATTTGTTTCTGTGTGTAAGACACAGTTACTATTATATAAAGTATAATCGTACATTATAAATTAGATAACCTTTCTATTTCTTGTTTTACTTTTATATTCCAAGGGCCCCAAGTTATATTATCAACCAACCACTTTCTATAATAAGGTGGGATTGATGCAACTGGTTTACCTTTATATTTTCCAAAGGTCATATAAACCTTTTCTATATCACCATCTTCGTTTGTTTTCTCTGATAAGTTTATTCCTCCTTCTAAATGGATTCCTATTTCATGCATTGGAATACCTGTGATTTGTTTCTTACCTTCACCAAACAATTCCCATTCTTCACCACCAGTATCTTTATAATACAGTTCTTCTACCTTACCAAATCTTTCTACTGAACCTACAAAATCAACCACTAAACAATTTTCTTTTTGTGGATGAATACGAGTTCCCCTACCAACAAACTGATACCACCAAGAGATAGATGCTGTTGGTCTACCTGTAATCAAACAATCTAATTCAGGATAATCGAATCCAACTGTAAGTACATTAACTTGTACGATAACTCGTATCTGTTGATTTCTAAATTCTTCTATGATTCTTTTTCTATCTTGTTTAGGTGTACCACCATGAACTACTGCTGCCATTGGAATCTTTCTCGCTAAATCAGTTGCCTGTTCTATCGTTGGTACTGCAACAAGTATAGATTTTCTATCATGTACTTCTTCAATCTTCTTTACAATCTTATCACCAAGGTTTTGGTTCTCATAAGAACGAGCAATAGAATCTTGTGTATATTCAGCACCACTCGAATTGTAAACAAGTGCACCAGTATCGAAATCATAAGATTGATATTCTAATGGACTCCAATATTTCAACTTAACAATATCTTGAATCTGAGAAACATGAAGAATGTATTTAAAGAACACTCCATGTTTAGAACGATTCGTTAACATCACCAACTTTGAATATGGGCCAGTATCTCCCATGTTGGTTTGTAATTTTAAGGGGGTTGCAGTAAGACCAAGTACATGAGTTGCTTTCATACCGTCCACAAATCTCCTTAACTGTCCTGATTTGTTCCTCGGATACCTATCACACTCATCGATGATAATCTTAGTGACCCCCATATCTTTGAATTGATGTGCTATGTTAATTATCGAACCGATAGTTGCATAAGTAACATCACCCAATTCTTTACTACCCATTGAGGCTGAGTAGATTGATGCTTCACCACCAAGTGTTATGAACTTATTATAGTTTTGTTCTAATAGTTCTTTTGATGGTTGTAGTACGAGAATCTTTTCACCAAGTTCTTTGGCAATTGCAGCGATAACAATCGATTTACCAAAGGCAGTTGGTGCCACGATAATCGATGGTTTCATCTTTGGAGTTCGTAAAAACTCAAGACCGATTGCAACAGGTTCTATTTGATTCTCTCTTAATTTCATAGACCTAAATCTTTTCTAATATCTTCCTTTACTGTTCTTAAATATTTGGTTCTCTTTTTATGAGATACAAATGGTACTGACCAGAATTGTTTTGTTTTTATCCATCTGCTGAGTTTCCATCCAAAAACGAAGGTAAACACACCCAACACTAATCTTAGTTTGACAGAGTTAAGATATAGGGTTCTGACAGGTAGTGATGGAGCTCCATGGGTAATATAAGTTCTAACTTTCTTATCTTTCAAGAATGGTTTTGGATATGCATATAGTTTTGTAAAGTTTACAAACTTGTATGCAAAACCTGGTGTAAATACTTCATCAAAGAATACTTCCATTCTTGGTGTTAATCTAAACCACCATACAGGTGAAATAAAGTAAATGTGAGTTGACCAAGTAACTAACTCTTGATATTTTTTTATCAAATCAGTTCTCGGTCTGGCAAATGAATCTCTATATAAATCAATCACTCGATATGATTGTTTATGTTTTCTCATCTGTCTTGTAGCGGTTTTATAGATACCATTCCAACAGAATGATTTCTTATCAGGATGACCTACTACAATTAAAATCTTCTTTTTCTTCAAACCTTAGTCTTTCTTTTATATGTTCTTCTTTTCCTTTTAAACTCAACTTGTTTAGGTGAACCATGTCTATCATAGTATTCAGGATAGTTTTCTTCTTTATTTTTTCTAGCTCCGTAGAATATATTCCAAATAGTAAAGTAGATGTATATTGAAAATATTACAGCACCTACTATAAACATAGTTACATTCATCTTCTTCTTCTTTGTCTGATTGCTATGGCAAATAGTAAAATAGTTCCTGCCCAATGAGCCGAGTATTGAGCCTCTTCTGTGTGTCCGAATAATCCTAATCCAATTGAATAACACATACAAATGAATGCGAGTATAATTGGATACCAAGTGTTTAAAAATTCTGTAACCTTGTTCTTCATAATTTATTTTAATTTATATTTCTTTTTATATCTTTCTACAAATGATATACCAACTCCCAAATCTAATATTTCATTTTCTTTTGGAATGAGTGGTTTTCTTTTTGTGGTAGTAATAATATCATCGACTCTTGTATTTTCAAACACATCTAATATTACTTTAGAGTTTTTACGAGGACCTTTATGAACTACTACTACTTCTAATATTCTATTTACATTACCCACTACGACCAATTAAATAGTAGTGAAATAAGAAATGTAGCACCTAAACCAATTACAGCCCAAAATAATGCTTTGTGATTACTTTGAATTTGTCTATCACTTCTTCCTTGTTGACTTCTGTATTGTCTTTCGTTCTCAATATCATTAATTAAAAACCCTACCCTCTCTTTTGCAATGTATGTAGAATCTTCTTCTAATAATTTTTTAATCTGTTTTAGATTTTTTGTAATTTCTGATTTATTCATAACTTATAACTTATTATCGTGATGTCTATCTTTAATCTTTTGGTATTTCTTTTTAAGATTTTTAGCATCAGCATATTTTCTTTTTTCTATTGTTTCCAAAGTTTCTTTAACTTTTTTTCTTTTATCTCTTGCAGTTTCTGATTTTTGTAATCGTTTTCCTCTATCCATAATTAAATAAATTTATTAACATTGATTTTGTTTTCAATATCTTTTAATTTTTCTTTCATGTAATACTTTGCATATTCTTTCATCAAAGTATCTAACATTGTATAATGAGAAAATGCTTCCGATTCTATCGGCCTGTTTTCCCATTCGTTTTCATCCAACCAATCTTTGGGTTCTAACATAACTCACATTCTGGCATAAACCAAACGATTAGTATGATTACAATAATAGCGATTATTGTTACTAATACTCTAACTGGTCTTGATTGTTGTTCTTTCCAAGCTTTCACTTTTAATCCCCACTTTGTACCAACTCTACCAGCCCAATCAAATCCTCTACCAACTAAATCAAATGGTGGTACTTTTAAAATGGTTAAAAAGAAAATAAGGAATCCTTCGAATCCATATCCTTCTTGAAACATCATCCATATAGATGCTACTAAGAAGTACCAACCTATATATTTTTGTAAGTGTTGTTTTATTTTATTCATAACTTGATGTACTTAATAATCCACTATACTCACACTTATTAGAATTAATAAATGGAAGTATAGATAATTCTTTTGCTTTTGATTCAACCATTACATCTACATCATTACCATACAAATCAGGTAACTCATTGATATAATCAGAGTGAGCCTGTGGTTTTAGTTTCTCATTACCTTCATGTAATGCTTTTGATTCAGAGTAATGAACAATTGGTTTGATATCTTTTGGCCATGTAGAGATTGCCAACTCTAACGCCTCTTGTTCTGATAAACCACCTGTGTTGAACTTATGGTGATGATAATCGAATACAATAGGAATACTAATTCTTTCGTGTATGTACATCAAATCTTTTACTGAGTACATAGATGCCTTATCATCATTCTCAACAGTCAATCTATTTTGTACTGATTCTGATAATCTTTCGAAGTTCTTACAGAATCTATCCATAGCAGATATCTTATCACCATACACACCATTACAATGAATGTTTAGTTTGTTGTATGGAGTACGAGATAATCCTAACATATCAAATACTTTACCATGAATTTCTAAATCGGTAATTGTATTCTGTACAACATTTTCACGAGGAGATACGAGTACATTGAAAGGGCCAGGATGTGAGGTAATACGAATACCATTAGTAGTTGCGTATTGTCCACACGCCTGAAGTATTGTTTCAATTCGTTTGTAGTATGGTGAGTTCTCTATACCATACTCTGAAGCCCATGGAAACATCTCAGAAGATAATCTAAAACATTTGATGTTATTCTCATTGTTCCATTCTAATATAGTGAATAAATCTCGTGAGTTTTGTAATCCTAACTCACCAGCATATTCAACACCCTTCTCCAAGAAGGTTCTCTTAATCATTGAACGATTAGTGGTTACTTTAGGTTTTTGTTTACCCAAAGTCATGTTAATACAAGCGTATCCTAAATTCATATTATATCTTTTATAGTTTATTTACTTAAGTAAATATACGAAAAAAAATTGATATATCCAAGTCTTTTAGTAAGTTTTTTTAGAAAAATCAGTTGGGTACTGTTCTTTTAATTCATTGAGTCTGGTTTGAGAACCCCCTCTACTTTGAATCCAATGTTGTGATGCTCTTTGATTGTTAATCCATCTTTCTCGTTTACTCCAATCAAACTTAGGGTGTTGCCAATAATCCAATCCTTTATAAACCCTTTTCCATCCTCCTTGATTTTCATACCAATCATTATATTCTTCTTCAGTTAATATTCCATCACCATCAGCATCTGCTTCTCGTTCTTCTTCGGTTAGAGGTGGAGAAAATCCTCTTGCTTCATCAGGTAGTATTTCTTCATCGAATTCATCTTGTTTCTTTTGAAACTCATTGAAAGATTGTTCTTTATCATTTGTCATTCCAGCAACTGTAAATAGTTCATCACTATCATCACTTTCATATGAATCCTGTCTTTCTAAGAAATCTTTTACATCAGGTTCGTTAGCCCAATCTTCTTCTTGCTCAGTTAAATCTTCATCTTCATCTTCATCTGGTATTTCATCATATAACTCTCTCTTACGAATTACTTTATCTTTTTTAACAATTCCCCTATCAACCAATACTGCGTTGTTAAAAGCAATTACAAGTGCAACGGCCAATGGGTCAAATACAAAAATAATAATTAGAATAAACCAGTTAATAATCTGGTCCATAGGTCTATCTAATAATCCACTAAGATATTCAAGTGGTCCTAATTCGGATGATACACCTTCCATTGATTCTAAATCTAATATTTTTAACTGAATGGATTGTAGTGAATCGGATGCTACTTCTCTTTTCGCTTGAACAGATTTACGATTCTGTTCTTCAACTTCGATACGTTTTTGTGCCAACCTAAGTTCGGAAGTAGAGATGGTTGTTCTAATGCCCCCAACCACCGAGGTGTCTCGTACTTGGATTGATTGAGATTTCGCATTAGAAAGAGTACCAATGTTAGTAGAAATTCTTTTAAGTTCTTCATCATATCTTATTACATCATCACCCCAAAACTGTTCTTTCTGTTCTAAGAATGCTAATTGTTTTTCTTTTATACTATACTGATTAAATGTATCTTGAAATGCAGATGTTAAGAATCCATATATACCTAATGATGTTATAAGGATTAGGATAACTACTGCAATACTTAGATAGATTCTAAATGATTTGTTTATCCTATCCCAATAGTTGTAAAGATAACCAGCGGTAATT
>Ga0181409_1000367_pt1 | contig 18191 bp, 24 predicted proteins | sample 32SPOviralmetaG_FD_130138 | JGI IMG/M metagenome (GOLD analysis project Ga0181409, IMG submission 130138) | Marine viral communities from the oligotrophic San Pedro Time Series (SPOT) site, San Pedro Channel, CA, USA - 32 SPOT_SRF_2012-05-30 | ecosystem: Environmental > Aquatic > Marine > Strait... | reverse complement strand
TCTTTTAATGAAAATTGGATGTCCAAGTTGAAGCACATTCGTCAACTATATAGTCGTGCATATTTAAGGTAAAACTCCATTTCTTTTTTTTAATCCACCTTTTAAACATACATACACCTGTGGTCTGTTTCATATATCTTATTTTCCAACATTTATAAACTGGTATTAATCTACATCTTTCGGTTTCAGATATAGAATATTTAATCAAATCATCAAAATCACCAGGCTTAATTCCCATTATTGAATTAGTGCATTCCTTTATTTCGGTCTTTGGATTAGTCCAATAGTTTATTAAATAAGGCTGGTTTAATAATTCATTAAAATTCATTTCCCTTATTGGATATATATCTAAATCTATATATACTCCTCCTTCCTTGTTTAATATTAGATATCTGATAAAGTCTATTCTTTGCCAAGTATATTCTAAACCATAATAAAACTCCTGGTTATCACCTAAATATTTATGGATATTATATTTATCAAAAAACATATATTCTATATCCATTTCATTACAATAAGATTCCCAATTGTTTTTATTTTTAACAAAACTTGGAAAGTCTTCTAATTTATTTTCACCTTGAATAAATATTTGAATTATTAAATTTCTAATCATTTATATATTCAGATAAAAAAATACTATACCTTAAAAGATGCTATACCGGAAAAGAGCGGTCAGATTTTATTTTTTGAAATTAAATTTTCTTTTGATGCTTTTCTAAAAGATGCTATACCTAAAAAACGCCATCAGATTTTATTTTTTCAACTTTAATTCTTTTTAACCTAAGTGATTTAAAACCATTTTTATTATTCTTAATACTGGTTATATATTCTGGATATTTAGCCATCATCATTAATGCTGTTTTTTGACAATTCTCTTTTGTTCTGTTGCTGGTTTCCGCACCATTAAAATAAAGGACATCTGCCGAATACCAATTTAATCTTAGTATTTTTTTTTTATCTATGAAATGAAGTATGCTCTTCTCGTAGTCGCTAAATGAATTATCATTGTAGTTTTCATCTATATAGAATTGCGTTAATTTAATCGATTTATTATTAATTACAAACGAGAATGGGTCTGTAATAATTGATAATCCATATTTAAATTCAGGTTGTCCACGCATGAAATAAGGATTATCTACTGGATTTAAACCAGCATAAGTTATTCCGTGTTCCTCCATCATTGAAAATGTCTTTTCGATTAATGGATTAAAATTAGGCACTACTTGTAATTTTCGGCGGTCAGGTGCATAGTACAACCTTTTTATATCATCATTTAAATAGATATATTTTACACCTTCCTGGAAAAAATCAACAATAAAATTATCTATTGGCACTATTCCTAGTGGTCCTTTAATAACCAAACAACCCGGAAAAGCCTTTTGATATTCATCGTGGTCTTTCTCGGTAGATACAAATATATATATATCATCATCATTTACTCCATGTTCTTTTAAAAATTTATAGGTCATAGTTTTTAATCCGTCCACTCGATCCATTGTCTTGATAACAAATTTCATCGATATATTATATTAGATATTATAAAATGGTTTTTATTGGTGATTGGGAAAAGGATAATAAAAAAATGGAATCATATTTAGATGACCTTAAAATTGTATCTGGTTCAGATAGGAACAGACTTCATTATATTAATAAAAAAATAGGAGGTTCGGCGTTATATGGAACAACATGGAAATCTTGGATAACACCCGAAAGGAATAGACCTCCATCGGAAAAATATACAGGACAATATAAAACTAAGTTGCTTGTAGAACACCCTGAATTGGAAGCCATCTTTAGAGAATTTGCTGATTTATATTTCCCTGATTTCTTTTGGACCCAAGTTCAAATAAATAAGAATTATCCTATTCCAAAACACATAGACTCGGTCAATGTAGGTGAATCGTATCTATGTGCTTTCGGTGATTTTAAAGGCGGCGAAACCGTTGTGGATTTCGGAGGTATGGGTCGATATGCTCCTTGTAATCTCGACCCTAGAAAGAAGCCTATTAATTTTAATGGAAGTAAATTCGAGCACTGGGTAGAGCCATTCGAAGGTAAAAGATACTCATTGGTTTTTTTCAATAATATCAAAAATATCGAAAAAAAAATGATTAAATAGGATATAAAAATGGTTGATGGAAAAAAAAAATTGACTTTCAAAATAGTAAAGAAGAAGAAGGCAGAACCAAAAACAAAACCAAAGATGAAATTTATCATCAAAAAGAAGGTTGAAAAACCAAGTGTAACAGTGGGAACTTCTTTAAAATTTAATCCAACATCAGGACTTTTACGTTTGAGCCAATATAATAATAGAGGACGAGAATCAATTGGAGCAATAATAAACAGCCAAAGAATAAATCTTAGAAAACAATTAAATAGAATGGTAAAAAAGAAGGGTGGTAAAGCATTCCCCGCTAAAGATGCTGGTCGTATTAAATTGTCGGAATTACAAAAAAGATTAATGGCATTAGAAGTTAGTCGAGGTGAATTAGAAAAAATTTTTAAATCCTATGTTAAAAAGGCAGAAAACGAGGCAGGTAGATATATTGATGAAACAGAAGCGAAAGCCAGAGACCCTAGCGAAGGCGTTTATGCTTAAGCATAGCATACCTTTGGTTAACTATTCTTTTCATAACAAAGAGCCATCTCCATATTATGACCCATTTGTTCACTTATTAACTTCCTCATTTCTAATGGTTGTTTTTTTGCATAGTCAGTTATATAAATATGTCTTATTAAATTGGCAGTTATATGCTTTCCTGTTGGTTGAAAGGCTTCGGCTATCATCCCTGACATGGTAGATTCATTTATCGGCTCTCCCTTGTTATTAAACAATAGATATTCGGATTCAGGTAGTCTTTCCCTTATCTTCATATATTGGTTAATCATTCTGTTTAGAGCAGGTGACAACTTAATGGATTTTTTCCCGTAAGTCTTGGCTGTTTTATATTCAGCAAAAACAAAGTATTTAGTTCTTGAATTATTAATGACTAAATAGTTTTGATTTTCCTTGTGGTCCTCTTCATATTCCTCCTTGGTTGTAATTATCATATTATTGAAATCCAATCTCGGAGGAGGATTTTTAACTGAACCGACGTATAAAGTAGATACAACCCAGTTCATAACAACTCTCGCCTCTTTATGACCAAGTTTTGCTCGTTTTAGAATTTTATTTGTAGCCTTTAAATTAATCTTAATGGTTTCCTGCAGTTTATCGTAGTCAACCCAATTTTCATGCTCTTTTTCGGTTTTACATTGGTTGTATTTATTTTTATCCAATTCCTTTTTTAATTCCATCTGATATTCTCTGAATTTTTCTAAAGAGTTTTCTAATTCTGAATCTTTAATATGGTTCGTATAGGCATCCAGGGAAACCACCATAACATTAATTAAATTTAATTGATATGGTTTTTTAAAACCTTTTTTAATTTTTTGGAGTAATAGATTGTTTGATTTTAAAAATGGCTCAACATCTTTTTTTCCAACAAGGACCTGTAGTCTACGTAAAACACTTTTATAATTTTTGATTGTTGAATCGCTTAGATTTCTTTTTTCTACAATTAAATTAATTAATTCTTCCATATAGTATAAAAGATAAATTTATTATTTTTTTAACGTTCAAATTTAAAAAATTAAATCTATATATAATTATGTCTGACCAATCTAAAAAAATATATCAGCAAAATTATTATATAACCAAAAGAGCCTATATACTTAACCTCCTTAAAAAACCGAGGGACCAGTTAGATGATAAGCAACAACTTGATTTAGATAAATATATAAACAAATTTAGACCTAAGACGGCAAGGGCTTTACGTCAATATGGTTCTAATCATTCTAAGGGTGAAAAAATATTTAAAATAGAAAAACGACAGGTAACGATTTCTTTTGATTAATAAAAAAAAATTTGATTGCTCTTTTCCGGTATAGCATCTTTTTTAATAAACATGGAAATGACATTTAATATTTCAAAAATGCAAACAGACCAACTTATTTCAGGATGGATATATGATATAATTAATAAAGAGGCTGATAAAAGTAAAGGGGTTATTTTAGAAAGAGTAGAAGAGATAATTGATGAACACGATGCCTATTTGCAATTTAAAAAAGATAATAAATTTATGAAAACTATACCAAACATGAAATACATGGATGATTATTTTGACAAGTTAGATTCAGTTGATAAGCCTCCTAAAGATATGTATATTAAAAATCTAATTGAAAATCATTTTAAAAGATGGTTAAAACTAGTACAAGGGACAGAATTAAAATTTAAAAATTATAAAGGTAGGTCAATGCCTACTAATACTTTTAGGTCTTTCCTCCAAAAAGATAAAGATTATATTGTTCATGATGGAAAAGTATTAAATTTGGTTGAAATGTGGAAAGAATGTAATGAAAAAAAATATAAATTTAGGACTAATTCAGGTGAATGGAGATACTTTGATACCAAGGAGGCTATGGATGAAGAAATCAGTCATATGTCATCTATGATGGACTGCTAGTAGTTTTTGGCTAAAAATTCAGGAGGAGTAGATATTTTGGTTATTTTTGACATTTCTGCTGAATTCTGTTTTAGAAAAGCCAAAATGCTATTTACTTGTTTTTTATTTTCAAGGGTGCTATCTTGGATTTGGTCTTTTAATTCAACTATTTGCTCTTTTATTTCCTCCTGTTTAATGTAGATTTCTTCAGCCACTTTATAAATCAATTCGTCAGACATGATTGGTAAATATAATGAATTTAACTTTAAGTAAATCAAATTTTATTTTAATATTTAAATGCAAGAAATCTACGAATTTGTGCTAGAATACCTTATCCTAAGAGAAATATGGGAAATTGGTTATTTGCCTTTTTCAAATTATAAAAAGATAATAAGTTATGCAACTGGAATCCATAATATTTATTATCTGCGTAAAATTTTTTTATATTTGTGTAAAAGGGGCTTCTTTGTTAAAAAAAAGAATATCAAACGTAGTTATACTTATAAATTTATCGGAAACGGAGAAAAACCAACAAGATGTATTAGTTTTGATTAATTTTAATTTGATTTTAAAAAGACAAATTAAATTTAAAAAAAGAAAAAAAGATGCTATACCGGTAATTTTTGGTCAGATTTATTTATTTGAGTTTGAAGTTTGTAAATTTAATGTTTTAATGATTTCTATAAATATTGAATTTTTAGGTCCAATATCAGTTTGATTAGGCACGGAACCATCTGGATTAAGAATCCTAATGGTTAAATCAGAAACCAATTGCGGTTCACCATGATGCTCGTATGTTATTGAACCTGCACCAGTATCTTGAAGAAAGTTATTTGTTCCTGTATAATATTTACCAATAATACTTTGAATATTATTCATGGAGGCATTACGGCTATTAGTTATTGCACCGCCTATCATAGATTGGGGAAATTTAAAACCAACTTCTATTAAGAAATAACCCTCGTCTTGAGGTCCAATATCAAACTCTCTAGTGGCGATTATACCTTTAGTCAACGACGTTTGAACTCCTGGAATAACTGGTCCTGTTGCATATGGTGTTGAGGGGTTATAAAATAAATTATTTTTTGGAACAATAAGGTCCATATTATCAAATACATTAGTTATATGTTTTCCAACAAGCGGTGAAAAAACAACTGGAAAAACATTTTGTCCAGCAGCAGGTGGAACTGTATTAAATGAGGTTGTTTGAACCGTATAAGGGCAAAGAATATCTTGAAACCCTAACTGATTGGTCCAAAATTCAGGAGGTTGTAAATCTGTAAATACAACTCCAGCAAATGTATTAACTACACCACCCTCAGCATTAAATTGAATACCAGGAACCGCATCATTTTGACCAGCACTTCCACCAACATATAAAGGAGTATGTAGAATATCAAAATTCAATTTTTTTAAAGTATCATCATAGTTAATTGAAGCCTGTTCGGCTCCCACTATGATATCTCTTCCTGAACCAGCAGGGTTATTGACGATTGTCGGACCAGCCGCTAATCTAGCAGCGTCAAATGTGATTTGATTGCTAACAATAGGTTGGGCTACACTACCTTGTGGAAAAAATCTTAATGAATGACCTGCACCATAAGGAGGTCGGGTTAATTTATATTCCATTTGTCTAATGGTTGATAAAAAAGGATTTTCAATCGGAAACTGGTCATTTTGCGGTTCATTTTTAATATTTGTTCCAGTTGTATTTAATAAACCCATGTTGTCATTTAATATAGTCGCTATTTCACCAGGTGTATATCTACCTTCTTTAATAGAAAAATTTAATGTTTCTAAGTAAGGTGAGCAAACTATATCACCACCTGGTAATGCGGTTGCACTATATTGTTTATCTGTTGGTGTTCTAAAATCGTTATTAATTTTATGGGCATTCAAGTAAGATGTGCTACTTACAAGTTCAAAACTATTTAAAAGTGGACGTCCATTTCCGTCTAACTGACAAACAACTGGCCAACCAATATCTAATTTAATTCCTTGAAGGTGACTAATTTGATGACCCCCTTTAAAATATTTTTGTCTAATAACTGGTCGTTCGGTTACAGGGTCGATAAATCCAAAATTTAATTGACAATCACCAAATTTTTCGAATCCTCCATTTAGAGGAACAATATCAATCGATTCCACTACAAATGTATTCGCAGGAGGTCCTTTACCAACACAAGCAAATTGTCTTTGATAATCTATTGGTATTCCTGCTGGTAATGTTGAAATAATTTCATTTCCAGCAGCAGTTCCGGCTCCGTCATATATTTGCTGATAATGCGTAATATATTTAGCCATTGTCATCGAAACCGCCATTTCTCCTGTTTCTCGCCCATTTGTATCAATATCACTATCAATCTGCACTATTCCCTGAGTGCTGGTATCTAATATTGCTGTATGAATTTTACAAACATCACCTTCCTCTAATCTAACAGGCTTTTTTAAATTAGTCGTATAGTTACCGTTTCCTAAAAAATCACTTGATTCAGCCTGGCGACATTTAAGCATAATAGAACGTTCAACTGACATTATATATTAAAAAAATATTTTTTTATTAATTAATAAATTTAGATTTGGAATATGGCAACCAAACTAAATTTCTAAAATTGTTATTTAATTTATTTCCGTCCTTATGTTTAACATAGTATAGGTTTTCAGGATTTTGAATATGGAACATCGCAACTAATCTATGCACCATATATTCTTTCGGCTTACCATCCATGGTCAGACAAATTCGCTCATATCCATTTGCTATCCATGACTTTAACCTCCTTGGAGTTTTACAACCTTTACCTTTTATCCTATTAACAGTTCCGTCACTATTAATATGATAATATTTAATAATTTGGCTAATATCATCACAAAATCTATATTTAATCATCATTTTTTTTTTCTAGCCAAAAAAAACCTAATGAATCAAATTTTTATTTTAGTTCTGGGCGTATTCTATATTGTAAGTTCCATTTGGTCTAATTATGATTTGTTTTGCTACTTCAGCATAAACATGAGCATTAAGTTGGTCTGTTGTCGCTCTTTTAGCACCTGCTCCACCACCCTGCTGTAAACCAGTTCTTGAATAATTAATCTGTAAATCGTTAATATATTCGCCAATATACATACCTATATAATCCGACTGACCCCTGAAATCAGCCCCATTTACCTGTATAGCGGCGGATGCAAATCCATACTGGTTAAAACCAGGAAACGCCGTAAAGTCGCCCCATGCATCTATTAAATAAGCACTTCTTTCGTTATTTCCGCTAATACCGTTCCTTGGAAAAACGTTACGACCATTTACTCTAGCCTGAACAACCTGTTTAAAACAAGCCTGGCTAGAATATCTGCCGTAACCCCTAACAGCATTACCATTTAATTCTTTTGAAGCATTTGCTATTTCTTTTACAATTAAAACTCTTTCGATATGCTTCGCGTTGAATCCATTTATTTTAACATTAACCTCCTGGACTAAATTTTGGTCGCCAGCAGCACCATCATTTGCTGATTGAGGAATAATAAATCTATCATGCTCCACCTCTAACCATCTTGCTGAAGTTAAACCTTTATTTAATTTATTTACAATATTTGGATTGGTCATAACATCAACAGCAAGAATTGGTCTTAAACTACTTAAGTGGGCTGTTACATCAATTAAAATTTGTCTATCTAACGATGATTGATATTCAATCTGGATATTTAAATTTTTAAAAACAGCAGTTGGTAAATGACTAACCGAGTTTAACATCGGGAAAAGTTCACGTAAATCTAACCATGATGAAGCAGTAGTTGCTTCTACAGCAGTGGCTCCTGCAACCACCTGAATTCTATTTATGGTACGTGTTGCACCTTGAATGGTTGAGCCGAGTGAATTTCTGGCTAAAACAGATTTAACAGTTTCGTTTTTAGCATTTGGATTGTTAAGATTTAAAAAACCACGATATAACTGTTGTTCGTTCAAGGCACATAGTTCGGCATTTCCATCCATTAATCTTATATTTCTAATTAATGAATAGCCACCTAACAGACGATTATATATATGGGCACCATTACTGCTTACACCTACATTTAAAAGCCTCATATTTGGGAGATATGCAAGTTGGTTTCCGTCTAATTCAAAATTAACTCTACCTCCATTATTAAGGTGAGTTCCTTGGAGATATGTTTTAGGGTCGATATAATGGGTTCTTACGTTAGAATCCGAGTAAAATGACATTATTATAAATTCATTAATATAAAAAATTTGATTTATTTATTCAAAATAAGGATAAAAATATAAATGGATAAAAAAGAAGCGAAAAGACTATATAATAAAAAATATAGAAAATTAAACAGGGATATTTTATTAGTAAAAGGTGCTATTTATAGGGAAAATAATAAGGAAAAAATAAAACAGTCGAAATTAAAATATAATACAGCAAATAGAGCAAAGGTTAGAAAAGCAAATAGTGATTATATAAAAACACCAGCAGGAAAAAAGTCGAAAAGTATAGCAAATTGGAAATATCATGGTATAATATCTAATGATTGGAATAAAACCTATGAATATTATATTAATTGTCATAATTGCGAATGGTGCGATAAACCCTTTAAAAATTACAAAAATAGACACTTAGACCACGACCATAATATTAATGACGATGTTAATATTAGAGGCGTTTTATGCATAAGTTGTAATACCAGAGATTATTTAGGTAAGTTTTATGCTGAAAATCCAGATGTTTATGCCTGAACAACGCTGTGGAAATAGAGGTAAAGGTTGTAAGGATATTGATTATTTATTTGCGAACTTAACTGGACTGAAAATTGCTGACGGCTTAAATCGACCATACCGTTAAAATCTAAACCTATTCCAAAACCTCCGTTGGTTCTAAAAGTATCTAGGTAACACTGGTTATGACCTGTATTTCTAAAACTTTCGATATATTTTTCTAACATCGAATTCTGGTCATTAAGTTCATATGTAATATATTTATTGGTGGAAGAATTGAAAAGAAACTGAACTCGTGATATTGATGGGACCTGTGCCAGGGAATAATTATTAAATACATTAGTATTCTCCTCGTCTTGTCTTTGGAAACTACAAGAAACAGCATCACATACTGCTGGCACCTGAGCCGTAACATTTGCGGAACTGGACTGTATTGAAGATTTAACATTGTAGACACTTCTCATCATTGTAGAAGTAGCCATTGGATCCATTTGAGTTTCTACCGATTGATATTGAACTCTAAGATTTCTTAATTCATAGGTCGAGGTGTTACCAGCAAGGGAACCCATTAAAGCAGAGATATTTCTTGCTAAATTAACTGTTAATCTAATTTCATCTGATTTTTCAAAGGGGAGGTGGTCTCCTGACATTTTATTTAAAATACAATATGGTTTCATGGCGAAATCAAAATCAATTGTTTGGGGAACAGTAGTCTGAGAGGTTATTTCACCATCAGCAAATCTTTCAACGCATAACTGATTAGGGGCTCTAAGTTCCACGAGATTACTTGCGTTAAGATAGTCATCTTCATTTAAGGAAGCCACCGACTGCATAGCAGCCCATCTTGCATAATTCTGGATATTTTCTTTTACACCACCATTTTGTGCTCCTCCGAAAACCACCTGTAAGGAATCGATAAAAGAGTGGACGCCGATTCTAAAATCAAAATAATTTTGACCGACTGACCTAGTTGTTCCGTCACTTGTAATTCTTAAATCACCGCATATTCTAATTGAATTACGGACAAGTGACCTTCCAGCACCTACGTTTAAAACAAAATCACAATTATTAAATTCCTGATATACTGATTGTAAAGCCTCTGGTTCGGCTTGATGATATATAATAGTCGATTCCATTGTTATATTTATTAAAATAAAATAAATTTAAATATATTTGTTTTTAGTCAATAGCAAAAATATTTAAATCAAAAAACCAAAGGTATGCTTCGCAAAAAGATGCTATACCGGAAAAGAGCGGTCAGATTTTTTTATTTCATTTATTTTAAATTGTTTTTACTAATTCTTTATATAAAACAACATCTGCTACACCGCCTGTGGCACTTAAATTGAGTGTGACGGTTTTCGAGGATGCTTTTAATGGTAAAGTTTCTAAGATGAAATACATAGGGACCTGATTTGCTCCTGCTAACTGGGCGGCATTTGTAATTATTGATTGTAAACCAATATCGGATATATTTTGCCCCCTGTTATTCATAAATCTAAGTATTCTATCCTGTTGTAAATTTGAATTATAAACAACTGACCTATTGCCAGTTACATCTACATTATCAATTGCTAAACGATATTCATCCCATGGATTTATAGGTGTTATTTCAGTATTGGCACAATGACCAATAAGTAAATTCTGGGCGTTACCTTCAACGTCATACTGATGAAAGAAATTTGGTGCTCCAGAAGCATTTTGTTCATCAGTGGTATAAGTTCTATAATCTATTTCCGATGGACCATTAACTCCAACTTGCTCGTTTAATATTATTTCGGCTCTATTAACTTTGATTGTTGAACCTGCTGGGTCGGCTAATAATGCTTTTACTAAAATATTGGTTATATTAGCAGGACCCTGTGCACCAGGTGTTGTATACCAAGCGTTTCTCATGGTAATTGTCATTCTTTCAGTTCCTCCGGGTGGATTAGCATTATTGTTACTGTTATAATCGATGCTTTGAATTATACCACGGTGGGCAGCAATGGCACCTGCTACAGAGTCAGTAGCATTAATTTCCACGGCTTGACCTACGTAGAATGGGAAGTTAAGTTGATAATCTTTATATGAAAGTTCAGTAACTAAAGTCGTTAAAGCGGTTCCTTGTGCTACAGCAGGTTCGTTTGCCATTGCACCGTAAGCCTGTCCAGCAGGTCCGTTATTTACGTCTTCAAAACCACCTAAAAATGATAATCTTAATTTATTCATATTTAACTCTAAATGGATTCTTGTTTCTCCATAAACATTTCCGTTCCATAAAGCATTTCCAACTCCGAATAAATCACTTAATGGGATTTTAAAATCTCTGCTTAAACTTTTACTTACTCTTCCTGTAGTTGGGTCGGAATCGGCAACTCCAAGATTATTTACATTTCTAATAACTGTCTGGTTCATTCTTGATGTTCTGTTTTCAGGACCTCTACGACCGTTAAAGGTTCCCATAACATACATACCATCCTGTTTTTCCTTTTTATCATTTTCTAAAGCCCAAAGTATTTGTCTTAAAGTATCAACTCTACGTATTGATTCAACCATGCCCCTATTTTGGGAAAACATCTGACAATTTCTAACCATCGAGGCATTATCGGAAAGATAGAAATTTTGGTTTGCTGTATCACCTTCAAAAGAAATTTCGGTATTATAGGCAGCCGTATCAGTGGAAGCATCGAAACCTGTAACGGCTGCACCAGTTGCTATAGCGTTGTTAACACTCATATTAATGGAAATATATGATTTACCTAAATCGTAAGTTCCGTTATTTGGAATAACAAAGTCTAAAAGTCTATTACTTGTAAAAGCAGTTTCGGATGGCACCTGCTCGGCGGAAAAACCATTTTCACTTTGTATTTTCAAAATCTTTTCCATTTTATATAATTATAAAATAAAAATATTTTGATAAAAAAAACAAAAAATTAAATAATCAACCAGTCATATCTGTCCCTATTCCTGACTGAAAAGTTGTTTGAATTGGAATATTAATTGATTGTAATTTGCTTTCTTCATTTCTTTCTGCTACTTTAGCCTTATGGGCGGCTACACCAGCCATAATTGCTCCGCCAATAACACCTAAAATATCTAAACCTGGAATTGCATCTAAAACACTAGCACCTGTTTCTTCTCCAGTTTCTTCTTCTGTTTCTTTAATTGCTACTTTTTTAGCATCCTGTTCTGCCACCTGTTTAGCATCACTAGCAGCCGCATCGGGGTCCACTTGTGGTGCATTTTGACCTCCACCAGGTTCAGGTGCTTTAACTTCTTCTACTGGTTCCGCAGGTGTTGACCTAGGTGTAGATTGAGCCTGACCATCTTCCTGGTCTGGTGAAAATTTATTTTGTCTGGCATTTGCAAATGGATTTTGTAAATTTTGACCTCTACTTTGGCTCATGACACTACTAAAAACCGGGTCAGAATCTGCTGTAATTCCACCACTTGCTGAAACTGGATTTGAAGGAGCAATTAAATCACCATCTTCTAAAGAATCTGGGTCGAAAGCAGGATTTGGAACTTCTTGTCCTTCAACTGGTGCACCTGCTTGTCCAGATGTAATTGGTTTTAATTCGGTTCCCTCGTCAAAAGCCGAATTATCTTCTGGGTCCTTCGCTCCACGTGCCTCGGCTGCCCTATCCGACTCCGCTTGTTTGGCTGCACCATCTCTTGCCTGTTGTGCTGTTTTTAATCTATCTTGTAATGCTTCCATTCTTGTCATTCCTGAACCACCTTCTTCTTCGGCGTTTCCACTTACTGCTTGATTTACTTTTTCCTTTACAAAATCAGAACCTTCCTGGATTTTACCCTTAACATATTCTCCAGCCTGATTCAATTTTTTTTCTAATTGTGGTTTAACTAATTTACTTACTTTTTGTCCAAGTGATTTTCCAGAAATAAAAACTTTTGCTTCTCCTAAGGTTTTAACTATTTCATCTGTACGATTCTTAATATTGGTATCACTTTCCAATTTAGCATTATATTGCTCCGCATTTTGATTAATAGTATCAAGAACATTCGAGTAATTTTTGAAAGCGTCCATTTATATAATATCAAAATAAATTAATTTATTATAATATATTATGTCCTATCAAATATTAAAAGTTAAAGATAAAACCGATAAATTCTATACTGAAGTTCCTGGATTGTTCGATGTTCCCATGAGATTATTAATAAATGGAAAAAGCCAACTTAGCGGAAAAACAACCATCATTTTAAATCTTTTGGCAAATCCTGATTTTCCATATCATAAAATGTTTAAAGGAGAAAATATCTACGTTATTTCAAATAATAAGTTAGACAATAAATTAAAAATGTTAGCCGAACGATTGGATATTCCAGAGGGTAACATGGAAATGTTTGACGATAATTTTTTGGAGGTTTTATATCAGAACTTGGAAGACGAATTTAACGAAGAAATATTAGCAGGGGGTAAACCATCAAATAAATTAATTATATTTGATGACTGTGGATATTCAGGTAGTTTAAGGAATATGTCCAAAGGAAATATAGTTGATAGAATGATATGTAATGGAAGACATATTAATCTATCTCAAATATATACTAGCCAAAAATATACCCAGTGTTCTACTTGTTTAAGGACAAATATAACTGGTGCAATATTATTTGGAACCAGTTCAAGGGAACTGGATGCAATAACAGAGGATATGAATTATTTTGAAAATAGAAAGGATTTTGTAAAGATGTATAGAGAACATACCAAAAAACCAAGGTCATTTATCGTGGTTAATTATTCATCAGGATTAAATCCAGATAAAATGTATTATGATATGAACTTTCAACCTATTATTCCAACTTCTTAGCCTTTTCATGTGCTTTATTAAAACTATCACCTTGTTTTACGAATCTAATCATTAATCGCATATGTTTGCTCGACATACCACCATTATGCATTTTTGAATGAACCAATAATCGTTCTAGCATTGCTTTTGACATTTTGCCCTTACCCTTGTTGCTACGCATATTAGCAGGTGCTTTTTTTTTAGGAGGAGCCTTTTTTTTAGAAGGAGCCTTTTTAGGCATAACCATAGGTCTGCTTCCATAAGCCATGTTTTTATAAATAATTGAATAAAATTTTTTATGACTATTTAATTATATAGATGTTTGAAGAAAAGAAAATAGAAGAAAAGCCTTTAATTGAAAAACCTAAAAAAGAACGGAAAAAAAGAAAACCTATGACTGAAGAACAAAAACAAGTTCTTAGAGAAAGATTAGCCAAAGCCAGGGCTGTTAAAAAAGCAAAAAAAGAGGCTGGATCCAAGCAACCACCTCAAGAAAAAAAAGTAGTGGAAAAGCCACCAGCCCTGGTCAAAATAGAGCAGAAAAAACCAGCACCAGTAAAGCAGGATGATGAGTTAGTTAAAATGCGAAAAGAATTGGATTCACTACGCAATATAAATAAAAACCAGGAACGTGAATTAGTTAAACAGGCTATAACAGCCGAGAAACTAAAGAAAGAAGGCATGGCTTATTTGGCAAAATCAAAGTCTAAAGTAGAAAAGTTGAAACCAGTTCCTGAAACACCACCTGTACAACTCGAGGTGGCACCCAAATCGGAAGAACAAGCCGTAAAACCTCCTCCCAAAAAACGATATTCAACCTATCAAAAATCAATTTGGTCGAAGTTCGAATAATTATTTTTTTAACTTTGGGAAATCTTCCTTTTTTTCCTCCTTTTTTCCGTTGCTCCTAAGGTTTCTTTCAATTTTAGGAGAAATTGTATTAACTATTTTTGATTTCTGCTGGGTATCAGTTCTAACAAGCACCTTTTCCAAAGTATCGTAGACATCATCTCCATATAGATTTAAAAGATGTTTTATTCTTTGGCATTTAGAGCAAAATCTAGAAGTGTATAACCATTCATCCGATTTTTTACAAAGTTGACAAGCAAAGACCATTTTTATAAATTAAAGTATATTTTTATTTTGATATTTATATGTATAGCGTGAAAGATTTTAATAAATTGATGGGAATGGCTGTTGAAGAAGAAGAACCAAAAAAGAAGAAACTACCTTTAAATCGCCTATTTGAAATGCCACCCAAAAAAGCGGAAAAAAAACCAGATGGATATAAAAATACGAAATCAAGTGAATCTAAAAAAGTTAAACAAAAAAAGACAAAGAAATAATATTGATATAATTATACATGGTTAAATTGGTAAGATTCGTAAGTGACAATAATTGTAATTTTAAAGCAAGTTTTGGAAATGACATTATTGTTAATCCAGGAGGAAAAGTAGCAGTTTTAAATGCTACTTTCAAACCAGAATCGGCAAATTTTAGGATAACCCAGGAAAATAATGTTGTAGGTTTCGTTGGAAATATCGACCCTGGTACAGGTTTAACACTTAATTATAATCAAGTAATAATGGCACCAAAAGCATATACAGGTGGTTTAGGAGCAACAATTGAAGATTTTGCAAAAGACTTCCTTAGAGCCTTAAATGGTAATTTAGGCTATCATCAAACACAAGTGGCTTTAGGTGCTTTTAACGCTCAAAACCAGGTATTTAGTGAATGGGATATTTTGTTTGATGGTAATGATAACCAAAACTTAGTTAATGATGAAATTATACTTAGATATGCCTATGCTGTTTTAACAACACCTTTAGGTCCAACTTTTTCTTTAGCAAATCCAAGAGGAACCAAAAATCAAACCTACTTTTCAGACCCTGGAAATAATATTTTTACAATCGATATCCGAAATTCTAAAATCCAAAAGAATGCTGGAAATGCCAGAAATGTGGCTCCAGATTCCTATATATGTGCTCCTTTTGATGCTCCTTTAAGTAGCGGTAACGGATTATATATGGCTAGAGTTAGAGATATTGTAGATAATACGACAGGATTACAAAATAATGGTTTTGCAATAGGTTTAGGAAGGTCTGATATCGAGGTTCAACCAGCAACAGGAATAGATAATATAAATCCATTAATTAGGGAATATGAAATAAGAATTAATCGAGGTGGTGAAAATTATCAATTTAGACAAGGAGCCCCTTTAGAGGCGGATAGTGGTTTTGCACCACAAAGGATAAATTTAGCAATAGATGCTGATGTTAGAACTCATGATATAATTTGGTTTAAAATGGGAAAACAAGAGGACCAAACTGTAGCCCATTATAATGAATTAGTTTTACAAGCAGGTATTTGGTATCTGGATGCAGGTGGAGTAGGAAGGTCGCATAAAATATTTACACATAGAATAAGCGATGATGAAATGTTAACTAAGTTAAAACCCTATATTTTAATATTTGGAGCCGAGGCTGATTGTAAAGTAGATGGATTAGCCTATACACCTTCTCCTTTCGGTCCTAATCCAGCAAGTGCGAGAGCGGACCAGTTTCCTATATATGGTTCTTATATTCCAGCCGGTGACCCAAATGGTCCTCTTGGTCCTGAAGGTTTCGGAACAAATGATTTTGATTTATTGGCAGACTATAAAGGATTAGCGTTTTATGGTGGTGCACCAGCAGCAATGGGAAGTATTATGCCTTGTCCTGATATGGATAGATTTAATGTGCTGGGTGTTTATACAACAAAGTTAAATTTACACGGAAGTTTTTGGAACCAAATGAAGGTTTTACCGTATAATGCACCAGATACTTATTTTGGTCTAGATTTAAGAATAGGAAGTAGACAAGCACCGAATGCTCCTCCTAATGATTATTATATTCAATATAATAATCCTGATGGAGTAGGAACATTGGGGTCAGTCAGAGATGATGAAAACTACCTAGTTGTTGCGGATTCATTCGGTGTTGATAGTTATGATGCTAGTAAAAATTTATTCTTACCAACATCAGGTCAGGTTTTAAATCCAAACTTAAGTCAACTTATTAAATCAGGTAGGCGTAAAAATATAATTATGACAATTCCAGTTGAAGACGTAAATAATGATTCAATTATTCAATATGAAGCATCAACTCCCATCTTCATAGATTTATTAAATTCAACAAGGTTAAACTTAAGAAATTTAGAATTTAGAATTTTAAATAGGAATTTTTCCGAAATTAAAACTAATGATGAAGCAACCTTGACTATTTTGATAGATTCGAATTAATTGAAATAGTGTCAAAGCAACATGGTTTATCACAAGTTTCAGGACAATTAGCATTAACCTCAATATTCGAACTATTCATGCATTCACTATTGCAACATTTACTTTTACACGTTAGACCTTTTAAAAAGTTTAAAATTATCGAAATGATATTTAAGATTAAACCTTTTTTTTTAACTATTTCACTTTCCATATAAAATGAAAAATAAAATAGTATTGTAATATATAAAATGCCAAATCAATCGATTAGAAAACATGTCCATATGTTAAATAATGCAAATAACAAAATGGGTTTAAATAAAATAGATTTAAATACTGACCAAGTAGAAAATCTCCTTGGTGATATTAAAACAGGAGTCCAACACACCGTATTTGAATTAACCCATACAGCATCAATTAATCCTGGTATGCATCATTATTTCGCTAATGTTGATATTGGTGCAACTAACGGTATATATAAATTTGAAATTGCTGGAACAATCGGCAACGCAAATATGGCTTTTGACTTCGAGGTTAGTCATGATGGTATTACTTTCTTTTCATTCCCAAATATAGTTACAATTATTGGCACTAATTTTTCCGCAACTTTCGATATGGTTTTTAGATATCATAGATTAAAAGTTACGAATCATCATATTTCAACCCATTCCGTGAATTTTATTCAAGCGGGTAGACATTAATTTTAAAAATAAAATATTTTAAAAAGTATAAATGCCATTATTAATAGGAAAAGACTCAGCCAATAATAAACTTAGAGAAATTGAGTTAGATGCTTCAGGACAACTTAAAGTAGCCGATGTAGTCGTTAGTTCAAATGCCCTTCCAACCGGAGCCGCTACTGAATCAAGTTTATCGAGTTTAGACGGTAAAGTAACTGCTTGTGATACTGGTTCCGTAACTGTTTTCAGTTCAGCCTTGCCTTCTGGTGC
>Ga0181409_1000366_pt1 | contig 18227 bp, 30 predicted proteins | sample 32SPOviralmetaG_FD_130138 | JGI IMG/M metagenome (GOLD analysis project Ga0181409, IMG submission 130138) | Marine viral communities from the oligotrophic San Pedro Time Series (SPOT) site, San Pedro Channel, CA, USA - 32 SPOT_SRF_2012-05-30 | ecosystem: Environmental > Aquatic > Marine > Strait... | reverse complement strand
CGTGGGTGGGGCGTAGGTATGGCACAGGCATTCTATAGACCGCTATACTGCGCCCCTACCTGCACCCACATAGGCCGGTCTATAGATTTCTAAGTGGCACTCTCGCTCGCCCATTCGCCCGCCCGACCGACCGTACGAATATACCCATACCCATAGCCTTCTCTAATTCGCACCCCCATGAATAGCGACCCTTGACCCAACCCATACGGGTGCGGTTAGCACCTTCCCTTAGTGTGCTTAGGTGCTATGTGCTATGGTACATGCTATGTAGATTTCAACATCAAAATCAAGTCACCGAAGTCAAATGATATATAAACCGATTAAGAAATGTTGGTTGAGGAATAAGAATGAGCAAACAAAGCCAAGCAACCCCAAGCCCAATAATGACCGTAACCCCAACCCCTGTGAACAGGGGTGCCGCAAGAGGTGACCAGTTCACCCCTGTATGCACAGTAATGCATGACTTCCTAGTAAGTGACTATGCGTTAGTAAGCCTACCTGTGTCCTTCGATGAAGAAGCCGGCTACCTTGAGTGGTTAGGTGAAGCACCTAAGCAAGCAGACAAAACAGCATGGATACCAACCGAGTTCCGTGTCTACACAAGAGCAGAAGTCGTAGCCTCTATGGTTGCACTTGCAGGCTTCGGTGAGCATGCAAACAAAGCGTTCCAAGAGAAGGTACCTTCCTACACATCTACAGAAGTCCATGTCCTAGACATGCTCTCCCATGAGCATGAGGTCTTGAATGGTAAGAACAAAGGTAACACCCGCAACCTTGTAGCACATGGAATGGGTAACATCCGTAAGTTCATCCGTGACAACAATAGTGACATCGCTGTTATGAGTGCTGTGCAAAAAGGTGAGGCTTACTACGCCGCTAACGACCCTAACCAAACCCCATGTGAGTTTGAGGGTCAAGCCCGCAAGATATGGGTTAGAAACGAGTTCAATGTCCGTGATGTAAACGGCAAGGTCATCACCCAATGGTATGAAGGCAAGACCAAAGATGAGAAGAAGGCCATGAAGAAAGCGGCAGTAATCACCCGCACTCCTAGCACTGATGTTCAAGCACCTGCTCAAGCACCGGACTCAATAGCCGCTATCTCTACACCTGTACAGGAAGAGGTCAAACTAACCATCGCTAACATCTCAAGCATGCCTAGCATAACCGTGAGAAACATCGCCAAGAACAAAGGCGCACCACAGACTGTCTACACAGGTGCCGGTGCAACTATGAACAGCATGACTTGGCTCATGACCAACGGCCATGTGTCACTGTCTTGAGTAGGTGACTACCCTAGCAAACTTATGAACTAATATAGTCCGAGCGACTATAACTGCCCCTGCTCACCCTTCGGGGTGGGTGGGGGCTTTTTTTTATCGAGAAATTCTCCATAGCGCATGCGAAGTCGGGGTATTGTCGCCTCGCATGCGGTTTCACTAAGCGTTTAACCTTGCGAGTTACTACGACACACCCGTATGGGTTGGAAAAATAATTGTTATTACTGCGAGCGAGAGCGAAGTTTAAACCCCTGTATATTAACGGGCGTGATTCTATTCTTAGGGGTGAGGCTGACCCTTGCTCGCAGTACCCTCTTTCCAGATTCTTATACAGGAGTACGAGTTACATCTCATAACTTAGAGTAGTCGGGTAGTCAAAGTTCACTTTGTTCACACTGTTGTTCAAAGGAATGAACATAGTCATAGTCATACTCTCTCTAAGAAGAATATATATTATTACTATAAGGATACATGAATATAATGACTACTCATTTTAGTGAACATCACGATGAACATTTTGAACAATGAACATAGTGGCGAAGATACTTTTAGCCTCAAAGTATATGCACCTAAGGTACAAAGATGATATTGAAATCAATGGACTGAAATGAAATGATATATAAACCGATTAAGAAATTGCAATTGATGAAACCAAACTTTGATAATACCAAATATAAGAATGTGAATGAGTGGGCTATGTGTAATGGGTACATACAATGTGCAGGGTGCAAAGGTTATGGCAACCAAGACGACACACTGTGGAAGACTAGTCCTAGTTTCAACATCGCTACTCCTTACTGTACAAAAGAATGCTACGACGGTGATGTACAATGATACTCCAATATGAAAACGGAATCTTATACTGTGACGGTTATGAAAGTGACTGCGGTGAAGAGATACTACTTGACTATGAAATAGAACAAGGCTACTGCTGTCACTGTCAAGAGTTGAAAGATGAAGAACTAGGTGAAGCACAATGAAGTACAAAGATGTAGCGGCCTTGTTTGCAAGAGCAAGATACCCAAGCAAAGGTAAGCCTGTGATAAATAATGTAAGAATCTTCATGGGAGATGATGGTATGTACATGCTACGCTATCACGATACTGACATCATCACTTGGTACATAGACGGAACAATACTTCTTTGCGATGGTGGATGGAATACCATGAGTACATACAGGAACATGAACAGGTTCTTACCGAACTGTATCAATGTGTACAGAAGGAACTGGAAGATGGAGTTGTCCTTGAAGCGTTGCACTGGTTGGGAATCAATGAAACATATCACCGAGTGGACATACAATAATCCCGAATGGAACTTCGCAGAAGTAAGTAAATCCAAAGCATACAATGGCAAGCGAGCAACATACATCATGCTTCACCCAATCACTACAGCCGGTAAAGAATATGTCATAGATAACATGAAGGTGTTGATAGTATGAATGAGATAAGGTTCACTACATGCTTCGTAAGAGCATACGAATACCAAGAACTAATCATGCGCTTAGGTGTGTGGACACCACCACCTATGCATGAGATAACAATCAAGAAAGATAGACTGAATGAAAACAATATATAAACCGATAAAGAAATAGGAGATGAGAAATATGATAAGCCAAAAAGCAGAAGCACTAGCAAAGTATGTACAGAAGAAGAACAACGGTAGTCTATACCAAGACTTACCTACGCTACCCACCGATGACATCAAATGGAACTTACAGTGGGGTGACATCCTTGACGATGAAACCGTTGAAAAGTTCGTGCAACAATCTATACAACAAGTCACTATGGTATGGGAAACTAACAACTTCTGTTTGGAATCTCCTATGTTCATACGAGCATGTCCACTCAACCCAAGACCGGGTGTACTTGAATCATCACCGGCTTACAATCTTTCATCAGCCAAAGAAATAGTTGAGCGCATAGTTAGAACTATGTTATCCAAAGACCCAAGTGATACTCCTGCGTACAAGCATGGTTACATAGACCCTCAAGGTATGATGATACTTCAACCGTTCATCGAAGCAGACGCATCAGCAGTTGTGTACCCTAACTCTCACATAGTTTTCGGTGAAGGTCATGCGGGAGTCACAGCAGGTGAGGACTGTTTCAAAATCATACTCAAAGTAGGTGTAGATAATAATCTTAACCACGACTTAGAGTTGCTTGACATAGACCCAAGCATGGTTGAGTTAGAGTTTGTTAGTACACAAAAACATGATGCCCGTAACTCTCATGGTTACATGGTTCGTGATAACTATCTTGTTCAGTTGCGTGGTTCTCATGGCGCACCACCAATAGCACCCGCACCTAGTATGCCAAGTGACTTCGATGGTAGACTGTACAGTGGCAACCTGTTTGGTTGCGATGGTGGTACTGTCACTGTCGAGCAAGTCATCCATGTCAAGAATGCGGATGACTCCGAGTTGGCATGGTTAGAAGAACAGTTGCGTGAGCATGCAGGTAAGGAAGGTCTTGTAGTATCACATCCTCTTGGTAGCGATGGTACACATCACTGTGGTCAGTGTGTTAAGTATGGTGTTCCTTACATCAAGGGTGGCGTGAACATCGGTGACACTTATGTTCAAGTCGTTAGCGGTTGGGTATGTGATGACCCTTCCATAGAGCCTGTACCTTATGACATCATGGAGTATGCAGATGCTTTCATGGAAGGTGTCGAGGTAGGTATGCACTCTTTCTCCCGTCAGTATGGTTGGTTGTCTAACTTGTTCCATCAGTTCATGGATGGACAGATGCTACATGAGCCGGAACAAACTGCTTACCTTGCAGGTGTGTTTGCAGGGTATATGGTTGCCGCACCTTACTCGGTATCACTTGGTGAGTGCCGACACTACGGGCAGAAGAACAACAAGACTCCGTTGTACTGGTCTACACTACAGGCTATGTATCATGGTAAGTACCATGACCGTGATGCTAAACTACTAAACTCTATGTATGACCTTACCACAGACAGGCAGGCTTTCTATGCTACGGTAGAGAATGTACCTATCACTCTTGACTCTTACATCAGTGGGCTTACTTGGCTCAAGTCTGTGTATGAAACAGGTTGGAGTGGTGGCTACGGTGGTGAGAAGTACTGCGATGCTACCACCAAAACACTCCTTGTTGCTAAAGCAATCAAGGACATGTATGACAACCCTTCTCACACAACCATGAGTTTACTATGTGGTGCTGTCAATGACTGTGAGAACATCGTTCACAACAACGGTTTCTTTCTCAACAAGTTCATACAGAAACCTGCTTTTGATATGGGTACTGACAACAGACTCATCACAGTAAATACCATGCGTGGTAACTCTCAAGCATACCGCAAGGGCAACATCTTCAACATCTTCTATGCCGCTAAGGATGCGTGGGACAAGCGTGGAGATGACATACAAGGACTCCATGACTACACATCAATCACAGACTATGCTAACAAGCGTACCAAACTTTCCTTTGCTAACATGGCTAAGAATCCTATGTTCCTTGATGAAACTCTACCGGATGTATACCATGAGTTACCTGTCAGTTCTCGATGGCATACAGGTAAGTATGGTTATACTGCCAACAGTAACTTCATCCCTTGTGGTCACACTGGATGTGAAGTATGTGCAAGTCACTTAGCAAAGAAGACGGAACAACAAATCAATACTGTCCTTGCACCACCTGTGCCGAACAAGAACCTTGACATGAGCATGCCATCAAGTATGACTGTCAATGGTGTGTCTTTATCTACAGACAAAGACTTGGTTGCACAACTGTTCGGTGAGTCTGTCAACTTCGACTCACTCATCTTTACCTTCAAGAACATGGCAGGTAAACAGATATACAACACGACTACTTACTTGGTAGCATCAGCCTACTTGAAGAAACACTTTGACCTACCACAATGGATGACTGACAAACTGAACAAGTACTACTCCGCATGGCTTAGTAACATGCCGACTGATAACACAGGTGAGTTCTTACAAATCAATCAATGGGTTGGTGCAACAGACTTACATGCACAAGAGAAAGGTATGTACAAATGGATGGACAAGTACAAACTTGTACCACATGACAAAACTTTCTTTGGCTTTGTTGGGGCGCACATGTTCCTCAAAAAATGGCCTCTCAATAATGTAGCATGGGAGGATGACAGTAACAGCAAGGTTATGTTTGAGGACATAATGCAAGACTACTTGCATGAAGTAGTACAAGAATACTTGATAATACATGGAGATGAATAATATGGGAAAGAGAAATAACAGACAAAAGAAACAAGCAAAAAAGAAGGCGGCGAAACAAATGAAAATAACACAGAAAAATACAGGCACATGGGTCAGCAAGCAAGACTGTCACACAGGACACAACCTCATCTTCAAGACACCGGATGGTGTTGAAGTATGGGCAGGTGGTCGTAACCGTAACGGTGGTTGGCACTTGATGAATCCACTACCGCAGTTAGCGATAGCACCTAGCGAAACTCTTGGGGCAAACAAGTTGAGTAGTCTAACAGATGTACCGGAGGGTTGGTCATGTGAGCAACATCTTACTAACTTTACTGCGCCTCACTTTGTATCACTTGACTGGCCGGACTTCTCTATACCAAAGGTCAGCAAATACTTTTGGTATGCACTACTCGATGACATCAAAGAGTTCGACATCAAAGTAATATCCACACAGTGTGCGGGTGGGCATGGTCGTACTGGTGTTCAGTTGGCTATCCTTGCTCACTTCCTTATACCAACCGAGCAACATACATGGAAGGATGCGGGTGAGTTAATAGAGTGGGTGCGTGAGCAACACTGTACTCATGCAGTAGAAGCCAAGTCACAACAAGACTACATCGCTATGGTATGTGACATACCTGTTGGTGAAGATAAGATACACAGTTCATGGGGCGGTGGCTATGGCTACGGCGGTGGTTGGGCTACACAGTTTGACCCACCTAACTACAAGGTTGCTGATAAGGGAAAAGAAACTTCTACTACTGATGACTTAGACATGGACTACGACGACTTGATAGATGCTTTCCATGAAGACACAGTAGTAGATGGTACAATGTACTGCCCTGCGTGTCATGAGTATCTACCTCTTAGTGAGTACGCTGATGGTGAACCGGAGTGTATACAATGCTACGCTGACTTGACTGGTGTTGAGTCACACGGTGGTAAGTATGCGTGTGGTGCTTGCAAAGAGTTCTTCAAAGTTACAGACATCACTAGAATCAATCCTAAGTTCGGCGACCTTGAGTGTAAGAACTGTGACAAGACAGTGGTGGTGAAAGAATGAATACAGATGTAGTACACAGAATGATAAGAACCTTCGTTGGTTATGGTGCGCCTGTAGTTGATGATGGGGTAGGTGCTAACAAAGCAGACTTCCCTTTCTTCGACAGGCTTGCTAACCAACAGTCTATAGAAAAACATGAGTTGCTTGAAGCGGCTGAGCGTTTCCATAAGTACAGGAACACACAGTTACCAAACATACTTGCAGACACAGGACTACTTGATGGTCATGCGGATGTAAGTTCTTTCTTACTTGAGATGAAGAAGGTTGGTGAAGAAGCCAAGCGCAAGTATGAGATACTCCAACAGTTACAATCCATACAAAGAAAGAAGGAGGCAAGCACCATGAGTTTACTTAACACTAAACTTAGAGGTAGGGAAGATACCTTTGATGAGTTCATGGTCAATGCAGTAATGCTTTCACACGGACTTGAGAAAGATGAGGCTGAGGCTTTCATCAAAGAGTATGTAGATAGTTGGACTCCACCTGCTTCACTTACTATCAGTGTTAAACTTATAGATGATGTATGGAAGAACAAGTGGGGCAAGGAGTTCAAGACCAAGCGTATCGCTCTTACCTATGCATACAACAATGACTTCAACCAAGCACTCAAGCAAGGCTTATCTTTCCCAAAGGTTAAGTTCGATTGGTCAACCAAGAAGTGGACACTCAATGATGATAAGGAAACTCTTGATACTGCTGTGCGTATACTGGAAGAGGCCGGAGGTTTCTTTGATAACTCACTTGCGGAACTTAGAGGTGAACATACTTTCACACCTAAACAAATCGTCAAGAAGGTTACTAACTACACAGCCACACTCAAAGGTACTACCATAGAAATGAAGTGGCCTTACATCGCTGACCCCGATGTGCGTATGCAAGTCATGGCTCAAGTCCAAGCAACACAGGGTCGTAAGTACAACCCCGATAGAAAGTCATGGTCAGTAAGTATCTATCAAGCACCCGCTTTGATAGACAGACTAAACAAACAAAGTGTAAGTGAAGCGAAGTTACTTGCCGAGGCTCTTGAAACTATACCACAGATACATACTGCGATGGAAGAGAGAGCAAAGCGTATCGCTATCAGTGGTGCATCAGCACTAGATGATAAAGAGATGGTAGCACAGATGAGTGATGAGTTAGCCAAGCACTTTCCCAAAGGGCGTGAGTTGTTCCCGTTCCAATATGTCGGCGTGAGGTTTGTACAACTAGCAGAAGGTCGTGCCTTAATCGGTGATGACATGGGTGTGGGTAAGACTATCCAAGCCATCGCTTATACTGCTCTTAACCAAGACAAGTTACCTGCTCTTGTAGTGTGTCCTTCCAATGTAAAGTACAACTGGGAGAAGGAGTTCAATGCGTGGCTACCTAACCTATCAGTGAGTGTAGTTGAGGGAAGGAGTAAAGGTATCATACAAGATACTGATGTAGTCATCTGTAACTATGACATCATGAGTGGGCGTAAGGAAAGTTTACTTGACAAAGAGTTCAACATAGTTATCTGTGATGAGTCACACTATGTGAAGAACAGTAAAGCACAGCGTACTCAAGCCACACTTGATGTTGCTATGAATGCTGAATCAATCTTATGTCTAAGTGGTACTGCTATCACTAACAGACCTAACGAGTTCTATACTACACTCAACTTGCTTAGACCTGCGGAGTTCTCTAACTCTCATGAGTATGGTATACAATACTGTGGAGGTTTCCATACAGGATGGGGTTGGGATATGTCCGGTGCGAGCAACACTGATGAGTTGCATGAGCGTACTCGTGACTTCTGTATCCGCAGACTCAAGAAGGAAGTACTTGATGAACTGCCCGATAAAATCCGTACCATGCACACAGTCAAGCCAAGTAAGAAAGACCTTACTAACTACAATGCTCTACATCAATCATGGATACAAGAGTATGAGTATCACTTGATGAGTGGTAGTACACCAAAGGGTTTTGTCTTGAACATGCTGACAGACTTACGGCATGAGTGTGGTAGAATCAAAGTAGACTCAGCAGTACAATGGCTGACTGACTACAAAGAAATCACAGGCAAGCCTGTAGTAATCTTTGCTCATCATCAAGATGTACTCAAAGGAATATGGGATGCACTCAACAATAACAAACAACAGTGGAGAGGTGCTGTCATCACTGGTCAAGTATCAGCAAGTGACAGACAGTTAAGAGTCGAAGCGTTCCAAGCAGGTAAGTTAGATGTCTTGCTGTGTTCTACCGTAGCGGCTAAGGAAGGTATCACACTAACTGCGGCTGACACTGTTCTCTTTGTTGAAAGAGAATGGACTCCGGCATGGGAGGAACAAGCAGAAGATAGAGTCAATCGTATAGGACAGGATAGTAGTAGCGTACACGCAGTATACCTATCAGTAGCCGGAACTATAGATGAGAAGTTCAACACAGTGGTCGAAGCAAAGCGTGAGGTTATCAAGTCCATCCTTGATGGTGGTGACTTGGATGACCGTAAGGGTATAGCCACTATGCTCTTACAACAAATGGTTGCGGATGGTGACCTACCCAAAACATTCATCCAAAAGAAAAAGGAAGTGAAAGTATGAAAACAAAAGAAGGATATGCGAACTGCGATAAATGTACTGATGAAGAAGTAGATGCTGACTACACCTGCGGTGGTTGTAAGAAGGACATCTGTTTTGACCACATGAAGATATGGCCTCAACCTAAATGGGTTGAAGTTAAACCTATCCACTACTGCGATAGGTGTTATCAAAACCGATGGGAGTTGAAAGCATGAGATTAGTATTAGGACAGAACAAATGGATAGACATAGAATACATTGGTGGTAACATCTACCAAGTAAGAGAGGAACACAACTGTAGGATAGAGGTAGCCATAGGTGACTTGATACGACAGACCAATAGAGGTTGGGAAGTATTCAACTCACCTAACATGAATACACCTAAGTTCGTGATACCCACTAGAGCCAAGTTAGAAAACGATGAAGAAGAAGAATGATATATAAACCAAATAAGAAATGAGAGATGAGAAAGATGAGTAATAATGTAATACAAATAAGAGTGAATGCCGGAGATGGAGTACTACACCTACAAGGTAGTGGTGAAGTAACAGCGAATAGAGAGTATGGGTATGCGGAAAAGTTTACCGTACCGAGTGAGATGACTGACTGGTTATCCAATCGTAACCCTACAGATAAATCGTTTGCTTCCAAAGAGAAGTACTATATTCGTGGCGTGACACTTAGCCAATACAATGACTGTGTAGCCTTAGAGATAAAAGATAAAGATGATGTGTTCATCTTGCACTTGAATGCTACCTCTCCTAAGTGTGCGGAACTAATTGACTTCGCACTACAGAATGATTTACTACAGGTATACGATGAGCCATACAATGGAGGCGAGGAAGAATGAATGAAGAAGATAAACCCAAAGAGGACACAAGAAAGAATCCATTTACAAGAGGTGACTAACATGAGTAAGATACCAAAAGGACAAACAGAACATCACACAGATGACGATTACCAATACTATTCTATTGACGACAATAGATATGAGGACAATAGTTTCTTTGACCAAAGACACTACGACTTTGACACACTAGGTGACTACCTTCAATACCTAATCGAATGGAATGGTCTGTTCGCTGACGCTGAGGACATGCTCAAGGATGCTGTCCTTTGGGCTAATGGTGATGAGCGTATTGCTGATGAGAAATTAAAACACTTGTTACACATCAACAAGAATAGAGCAAGGAGGCATAAGCATGAATAAGAAATATAACACTGATAATATTATTAGTTCCCTCACACTGTTGGAACAGGACATTGGGAATGGGAAGATAGCGTGGCCGCAAGAGTTACACAACTACATCAAAACAAAAGAAGACGGGCTTAAAGTATTGAAGAATGCTTCACAGTTAGAGAATCATCTACACACAGGATGGATGTCTTATGTACAAGAGATGTTTGACAATAAAAAGTTTGATGCATTCTTTTGGGTTAAAAGTTACAGTTACCTCGCAGACAAGTATGATGTTCCTTTATCTTGGATAGCATGTTTAAGATTCAATCCTGCCTTTGACCACATGGGTTCGTTTTGGAAACTTAGTGAAAGTAAATTCTTTGTTGATGATGGTTCAGTATACGACATCGTGTATGCGGCGTGGCTTGATGGAGTGAAGCAGGGTGTGTTCAAAGATGAACCATTCATCTACACACGCATGGATGAGAACATAGTGATGACTGATATGGCAACTGGATTCTTAGATGAGTTAGTCAAGACAATGGAGTATGATTCCCCTGCTGATTTCCTACAGCAGTTCTCACATGAGTATGATATGTACATCCCTAAATGATGATAGTCGTTATTTAGGTGACACTCGTAGGTGAATCAATGTCGCCTATGGAACTTGCCATGCAAGAGATTCGGGCGAGGCAACAGGCAGGAGAACGAGGTCAGTTCTTAGGCGGTAGCACAGGCGCAAGGCTATTCGATGTACCGCAAGGCCGTTTCGTTTCTAAGCGTGGCAATAGTCCTGCTCATGTTCGTAACGAGTATGAGATGAATCGCTTACTAAATTTACTAGGCGTAGGCGTTCCGCAAGCCCATTTAGATGATAACCAAATGATAACTGAGTTCCAACAAGGCCGTCACATTCAGCCGGTAAGAGATAAAGCGCATACTGCGAGAGATATTGTTCCGCATGCGATGATTGCTAATTGGGATATGCTAGGCATGGACAATGACAATGCCATAGTGTTACCCGACGGTAGTATATCCTATGTTGATGTAGGAGGGGCAGGTGCTTTTAGAGCGCAGGGCGCACCCAAAGGTTCAGCCTTCGGTAGTACCGTAGGTGAACTCGATACTTTAAGAGAGAAAAATCCTAATGAGTTAGGTCACATAACCGAGCAAGACATAGGTAGGTCATACGATACATACGGAGGCGAAGATGCTATGCGTAGTGCTATTGACCAAACGATTCAAAATCCTAACACGGCGAATATATTACAGCAAAGAGTGGGCGACATAGCGAGAAGAGTTGCTTAAAATTAACACTGAAATAAATAATATATAAACCAATTAAGAAATGAAAGTTGATGGAAACTGATACAAAACAATTAGCAGTATATGTCCTTCGATGGTTGGACAGACATGGGTTAGGTGACACTGACCTAAGAGAAGTAATGGACTTGATGGGTAACTATAGTTACTCTTCACTTGAGCGAGCAATAGAGAGAGTTGAGAGATACATGATTGTATTCCCTATATCGAATGGTGAATTAGATGTATGGCGAAGCAAATCGAAGAAGGTGATTGAATGATTGACATAGATAAAAACTTAGAAATATTTTACGAAAGTGATGAAGATAAAGAGGATGAATACATAGGTGCTATTAGCAAACATGAATGCGTCGTTGATAGATTCTTTGTAATAGAACTGCTTGAAGAAGTCAAGCGGTTGCGTAAGCAATTGAAAGAAGCAAATGATGTTATCCAATACGCTCTTGAAATGTCAAGTGATGACGATTCAACAAGAGTGTTTGAGGATTACTTAGAGGTGATAGAATGATTGACACAGACAAATACGAAGTAGATGGGATAAGATTCACTATTGACGATTATGATAAGGTGATTAACAGTGAACACAAAGGCTACTATGTCACACTATACATTAATGGTTGTGAGTATATTGGAACGCTTAGACTATACAAAGATGAAGAAGGGAAGGTGATTGAATGATTGACACAGACAAATACGAAGGACATGACCTTTCTAAAGAAGGTTGGACAGGTAGTGACTACATATACAATAAAAAAGGTGACATCATCTTTGATATAGATGATTTAGGTGGTAATGAGGCCACTCTAATATTGTTAAACGACGCACCACTTCTCCTTGAAGAAGTCAAGCGGTTGCGTGAATGGAAAGCAGAAGTAGAGCGTATTTGTAGAACCATGAATGCCCCTAATCGTGATACTGCTCTTTTCATAATGACTAACGAGGTGGAAGAAGAATGATTGACACAGACAAATACGAAGGACACTTGATAGACAAAGCAGTAGAGGACAACTCACAGGTTTGGGTTTGGAAGAACTGGATGCTCAAGAATGCTGAAACAATTGAACAACATAAGGCTACTGCCGCACTACTGAGTGACGCACCAAAACTTCTAGCCGAAGTCAAGCGGTTGCGTGAAGAACTTAGCAAGGCTGAACAAGAGAGAGATAAATACTCCGGTGTGTTAAATTTAGCAATTCCATACATAGGCCATACAGGAATGGGTATAGAGTTTGAGGAATACATGAAAGATGATTATGGTATCACCGTCTACGGTGACGAGTATCTAGCATGTGATTGTGAAGGCTGTAGTGGTCTTGTTAAAGATAAGTATGACAATTACATTATCAAAGGTAGGGGTAATCAAGAATCAGTAAAATGCGATTATGAAGATTGTCCTTATTTTTATGGAGGCGAAGAAGAATGATTGACACAGACAAATACGAAAGACTAACTATGAATGATATGGAACACCTTGAATTGTGGGAATATTCAAGAAAACTATTCGCAGAAGTCAAACGATTGCGTGAAGGTATCAAGGCTTACTTAAACTTAGAAATAGAAACACATGAATTGAAGGAGATGATTGAATGATTGACGACGCAGGGCAAGAGATTGAATTAGGAATGTGGTATAGATTGTTAGAAGAAAAACAAGACCTGCTCGCAGAAGTCAAGCGGTTGCGTAGTGGAATGCAAGATATACTTGATGACTTTGAAACCACGAAAACAGATATGTGGAGTATCATAAAGCGCATACAGGAGTTGATTGAATGATTGACACAGACAAATACGAAGGACACACACCCGCACCGTGGATGATGGGTGAATACAAAGGTCGCCCTTCTATTCATGCAGGTAATAAAACATTTGTGAGAAGCATAGCGAGAGGACTCAACCCAAGTCAAATAGCAGACCACGCACTATTGTTAGACGCACCACTTCTCCTTGAGTATGTCAAGGGTTTGACTAAGACACTTGAACTGATTGGAAAGAACATGCCGTATGATTCTTGGATGCACACTCTCATTAAAGATGTGATAGGTTTTGAGAAATGGCAAGCGAAGGAGTGGAGAGAAATGGCAAGCGAAGGAGATGAAGAAGAATGACATTGAGTGACCACCAAGACAGCGAACTATTCATGGGCATGAGAGATGACAAAACAATCCTCGCTATGCTTGACAAAGCCGAGCGTAAACAGAACATGCACTTCACAAAGATGCAGATAGGTAAGAAGCAAGAGCGTATCTATCACATGAGAAATTACAAGGCACTTGAGGGTGTAGTCAAAGCCCTGCGGTGGACACTAGGTGACAAACACATAGACCATCCATTAGAATAAAATTGACACTGAAAGAAATAATATATAAACCAAATAAGAAATGAAGGATGAGAAATATGCAATATAGTAAACATAGAGAAGCGAAAACATGGCAAGAATTAGGACTGATGGGTGATACCCTTTCATACACTGACGAAGAGATAATGACAAGTCAAGCGTTAGGGTATGTGAAACATACAGTAGGTAAGGCTAACCCAATGGACATAGCGGTACTGTACAGTATCGTCAACAAGGGTGAGGGTGTAGAAGTCACGGCTAAGGATTTAATCAATGACTATACAAGGCTCGCCTCATTGTTTGAGTCGGGTATAATTGTAAGAGGTAGAGTAAACACGAAGAAAGTTAAGTGTGATGGTATTCACATAGAGCGTGAGTCCAATGATTACGGTAGTCAAAGAAGATTAAACTATGGTAATTACCTTGTACAAGAACTTGACAAAAGGGATGCCGATTACTACGAGTACATTGATGTACTAAGTGGGTTTGAAGTCGAAGGATACTCTTCATACTTGAGTGAAGAACAACAAGCAAGGCTCGATAAATTCAAAGAGTTATGCTATGCTACATTGTCTTCACTGTGTAAAGAAAGTTATTTTCAAATATACAAAGGAGTTCACACTGTAAAATCAAGATACGGTAAAATAACTTGGACAGGTTTGTGTACAAGAAAGACCGATGAAGTTTGCAGTGTGCATGGTGGTAACAAAGAAAGAAATGCTTGGGTATTATCACCGGACATGCAAGTTTTGAGTGGAAGTAACTATCCTATATCATGGACTAGCGACCATCTCAATATTAGAGTTGTAAGAGAAGGACTTACAGAATATAACAAGATGCTTGCCCGCACATATACTAAACATGCTGATTACAAAACAGTGCTTAAGCAAATCAATAAGGCTGTCAATCGTATGTTCAAGCGTGATGTATTACTTCAAACAACAGAAGGCAGGGGTCGTAAGTTCAAATGGTATGACCATACATGGCGACGAGTCCAAGAGAAGAGAACACAAATCATGGCATCGAATTCTAAGAAGCGTAAGTTAGGTGATGTAGTGAATGGATGGATATACTCAAAGGGTAGTGTGACAGAATCATTCGGTATGGAGATTGTAAATTACACATGGAAACCCAAAGACGAGTTATTCACTTATGATATTAGGGTAAATTACGGTAAGACTGGGTACTCATCACCACCAGCATGTACATTAGGTATGAAATTTCTTAACGAGCAAGATGCTATTGAATACATACAACAACTAAACGCAATATCAATGCCGAAGAATCCACAAGTTTGTACTAACAGGAAAGTTAAGAATGATACTTTAGAATTTGTTGCACCTAGATACAACTACCAAGCAGTATCGGTAACAGATAGGATGACTGTAAACGCAACAGTTGAAGTTGAAATTATCCCTACACCACAACAATGCTTGGCCTACATACAATCCAAAGGTAACAAGTGGATAGAGATGTACGAAGATAAAATGTGGATTGACTTCACTGGCTACAGTGCATTGAATTATACTGAGGTATCGGCATGAGTAAGTCAGTAGTACGGGGCAGGATTACTAAGTTACTAAAAGTAAAACCTAATTTATTCACAGGTCAAATCTATGACATCATACATGGTAATGTGACAATACCGGAGATTCATTTCAATAGACTACGAGTAGGTGTAACAAGGCATGAACTAAGCACAGTGCTTGGTCGTTACTATCGTAAAGTCAAGTATGATAACAAGCACAAGCAAAGTAGATGGACATTGAGAGAGGCGGTGAAGAAAGAATGAAAGATAAATTAAGAGATAAAATAAAAGAAGATATGATAGAGTTGCAGAACAGGTTGGACAAACTAAACTTTTGGGAAGAGTCCGGTTACGCAGACCAACCGTGTATAGAACATACTTGGGTGCTTGGTATACACGCTACACCTACAGATTCAATGGATAAGTTAGAGTTGAGATACGGTTGTCCTAAATGTGGTATGACTATGATACGCTACTTTGAGGTGCAAGGTGAAACTCTACTTGACCAATGGGCGGAGTATCGTGAAGGGGGCGAGGAAGAATGAAGAAAGAATGTGAACATCAGTGGCAGTTTTCTGTGCCGTATAGACCAAGTGACAGTGATGGTATAGTACATGTGTGTGTTGAGGCTCATTGTACTGTATGTGGTGAAATAAGAAGTAGTGATTATTCTTGGGATATAGATGAATACCACAGTGTAGACGAAAAAGGCGAGTACGATATGTATCAGTGCGATTGGTGTAGTACAGAAATGGAAGATGAGGGTGACTTTGGAGAAAAGATAGATGATGACGATATTCACATCTGTTCAAAGGAATGCTACGAAATAATGTATGGAGGCGAGGAAGAATGAACAAATCAATCAAAGTAAGTAATGGCTCACTTACTATGTGTGGCCTAAGTGACTTCCGTGATACACTACAACCATATCATACAGTAGTCACATTGTGTCGCTATCCACCTAAGTTCATAGACTCGGACAAACATGAACGACACCACTATTACTTTAGGGCTAAAAATAGTACACCGGAAGTTTGGGCGCATGCCGTAGACTTGGTGATAGATTTACTAGACGAGGGCAAGGATGTACTCTTGCACTGTGTACATGGTAGGGATAGGACAGGCGGAGTAGCGTATGTTGTACTACGCTTACTCGGTAATGATGTAGGTCAAACTGTACTTAAGATGATGGTTGCGAGGCCGTCTATGGTGAAGGAATGGTCTACCATATTACATGAGAACAAAGACTTGTACAACAGTATTGCGAATGAAGTAATACACAATGTGATTCACACAAAATAAAAACAACACTGAAAGAAATGATATATAAACCAATTAAGAAAAGAGAGATGAAAAGGAGAGATAAAAAATGCACAATATAGCACAAACACAAACAGGAGAATGGATGACAGCATGGGCGGGGGCAACTCCGTGGCACAAGTTAGGAATGAAAGCAGATGGTTTGATGACCACGCATGATGCGTTAATCAAAGCCAACTTGAATTGGGTGGTTACCAAAGAACCATTGTACTATGAGGACAATGATGAGATGGATGTACTGCCCGGTACATACGGTGTGTTCCGTACTGAAAGCGGTAAGAAGATTCCATTGACAAAGAACGGACAAACAGTTGGTAAGGTATGGAAAGCACTACAGAATGTAGAAGCGTTTTCATTCCTTGACGAACTAACAGGTGACCACAAGCCGAAGGTTGAGGTATGTGGTGCGCTAGGCGAAGGACAGACAGTTTGGATACTAGCGAGGCTACCTACAAGTATCGTGTTCGATAATGTAGATACAGTCCACAAGTATCTGTTGATAAGCAACACACACGATGGTACAGGCTCGGTACGGATAATGCCGACACCTATCCGTGTAGTATGTTTCAACACATTGTCAATGGCGTTAAGTCGAGGTAAAGGTCAAGGGTATGCAATCCGGCACTCCGGTAAGATGCACGAAAGAATAGAGGAAGTTAAGAAAGCACTACAGTCTGTAGAAGAAGACTTCTCACAATGGGCTAACGATGTAGAGCGTATGCTGAAAACTAAGATGAGCCTTGAACAAACTCAAGAGTACTTCATTGATGTGATGGACTTGAAGCGTGATGAGGATGGGAAACTTGCTACAAGAGGCAGGAACATTATTGCCGCTACTAACAAACTAATGCTATCACCTACCAACAACATCGGTAACATGGGTGGCACAGTATGGGCGGCTTACAACTCAATCACCGAAGCGATTGACCACAGCCTTACTCAACTGCGTAATGGTGAAGTGAGTATCAAGCGTACACAGTCAGCCATGTTCGGCCCACTTGCACGAAGAAAGGTTATTGCATGGAACAAAGCGATGGAGTTGTTAGCGTGAAATTAACACTGAAAGATATTAATGACATTGTAACTGATGCACAGATGGAAGCGGAAGAAATCATGCGTAACAAGATAGTGAAGTATATCAACGAAGGTTACACGACCAACGGGATACTGTTCATGCTCGGTCAGTTCAATCTTGTTACAGGTCGCAAACATGAGAGTGCGGTTGAGATAGATGGCTACAAAGATGGCGAAACTATCCAAGTTATGAAAACATCCGAGGCGACATCTAAGGTAATACAATCAATACAATCGGGGGATAACGATGTGGATAGCGACGAATAAAGGATGGTTGAGTATCGTAAGGCACAGGGATAAAGAGAATACTTTATTGGTGCGAGCGAGAAATAAAAATCACATTGAAAGTATTTTTGAAGATGCTAAAGTG
>Ga0181409_1000365_pt1 | contig 18244 bp, 31 predicted proteins | sample 32SPOviralmetaG_FD_130138 | JGI IMG/M metagenome (GOLD analysis project Ga0181409, IMG submission 130138) | Marine viral communities from the oligotrophic San Pedro Time Series (SPOT) site, San Pedro Channel, CA, USA - 32 SPOT_SRF_2012-05-30 | ecosystem: Environmental > Aquatic > Marine > Strait... | reverse complement strand
TACAACAGATCCATATAGAACGTATCCTTACAAAACTAATTATAAATACGACTTCGAGGAGTTTTTTAGAACAAAAAACAATTTGATTAAAAAGCCTATTACATATACAATAGACATACAAGAAAAAGATTTATCAACGGAAGAATACGTTTCCAGACTTTACTACAGACGTAGACAAGGATGGGGCAAATCCATAATTGAGGAAGCAGTGAATTAAAAGGTTGACATTTGTACTTAAAGTGCTATAATAACAGTATTAACAACGAGGCAAGCGATGCATAGTTTAGATACGTTAGAAGTGGCAAAGCAAGAGGGCAGAGCCCCTTGGACCGATGTGCAGTTAGAAACAAAAGAATTTGTTGTATACAATGATGGCTTTCCGGTTACGCCAGGGCACACACTTGTTGTGCCTCGAGAATCAAACATGCAAAACTTGCTTCGTTGTTTCAATTACGCAATGCAAATGGGCAATGCAAACGTTGAAGGTGAAGGAAATGAGATTACTGGATTTAACGTTGGCATTAATGTAGGAACTAGTGCAGGTCAAACTGTGATGTATCCTCATGTGCATTTAATTTTTAGAAGAGACAACGACACTGAAGATCCAACAGGTGGAGTTCGCAACGTAATACCAGGGAGTGGCAACTATGGCAACTGATGAAGAACTAATTGAAGCAATTAAACGTCCAGACAGATACTATCACATAAGCATTGGTGGATATGGTGGCGAAACAACCTATGCACGTTTATCAAGTGCGGCATTTAATTATTGGAACGATCAGGAAACAAGCGAACTAGAAAGTTATATGGTTGGTCCAGAAAGTTATGTTGAAGAAGATAATCCAGATTTACCTGACGAAGCAAACTTTTTATACAATGCTGAAGAAGAATACTACAGTGAGTGGTATGAAGCTCCGGACGAGCTAGAACACGGGTATGGTGTTGACTTAGATAGCAGTCGCATAACCATTGAAGAACGTGACAGTGAAGAGTGGGATAGTAAACACTTAGCCGATATAGTTGACGGAATAGATACTCCAGTGTATATTAAAGACAACGATATAGAAAAAGTAGAAGGTGAACTTGATCTTGATGCACTACTGTATCCAAATGGGCACTATGAAGAAGATGATGACGAACATTGTGAAGGTGATCCAAAGCCACTAGATGATGGTACTATTCCAGAATGCTATGTGTTTTATGGTATGAGTGCAGAGAAAGGTTCGTTCTTTGACGGTGTTGTACATGTCAATGATGGTTCAAAGTTTGATCCAAAGAAACTTAAAATAAGTGTAGAAGCACAACCAAATGGTGATACAGTTATTACAGAAGTTGAATACAACGGCGAAACAGTTGATAACAATGGTGGAGACACCACAGGCAAAGGCTATTATGCGGCAGTCTGGGATTGGTAGGAGAAACTATGGCGTACTACAGTACAAAAACATATGGGCATAACATTGGACTTAGTGCAGTGTTTAGACAACCGCATGCGGATCATTCGCATTGTAGATTTTTACATGGATACAGTTTAGGATTTAAATTTACGTTTGCTTGTAGCGAACTTGACGATAAAAACTGGGCAGTGGACTTTGGTGGCTTAAAGCCATTGAAGAAGTGGTTAGAAGATACATTTGATCACAAGGTTGTACTTGATGAGAATGATGAGAAACTGCATTACTTTCACACACTAGAAGATGCAGGATTAGCAGAACTTACAATACTGGATGGTGTTGGTGCAGAGATGTTTGCTAAACATGCATTTGATTTTGCAGACAAACTGATAAAAGAAGCAACAGATGGCAGATGTTGGGTACACGAAGTAGAGTGTATGGAGCATGGTGCTAACAGTGCAATTTACAAAAAGGACGATTAATGGCTTTGATACCAATGGTGGTTGAAACTACCTCAAAAGGCGAACGTGCATACGACATTTACAGTAGACTACTTAAAGATAGAATAGTAATGCTTAATGGTGTAGTAGAAGATCATATGGCAAACAGTGTTATAGCACAACTATTGTTTTTAGAATCAGAAGACCCTGACAAAGATATACTACTTTATATTAATTCACCAGGCGGACAAGTTAGTGCTGGCTTAGGCATTTACGATACAATGCAATTTATCAAATGTGATGTTAGCACAGTTGTAATAGGACAAGCATGCTCAATGGGCAGTTTCTTAGCACAAGCAGGTGCTGCTGGTAAACGTATAGTATTGCCTGAATCACGTACAATGATACACAGAGTCAGTTCAGGCACACGTGGTACGTCTGGCACAGTACATGTACAAGAACTACAGTTTGAAGATGCACTGCGTAGTATGGAAGAGTCAAAGAAGGTAAATCGCAGGCTAACAGAACTTTATGTGCGTCATAACACTGCTGGAAAAACCTATGAGGAAATGGCAGAAACAATGAAGTTTGACACATTCTTAACTGCTACTGAAGCAGTTGAATGGGGACTTGCTGATAAAGTTGTAGAGAATAGATAATGGCATTTCAACTAGAAGCAACAAAAAATATTTCAGTATGCATGGCAACTAGAGGTCGTCCTGAACTAGCATTTGATAGTATGAGAAGCATGATCGACCTTGCACACAATGTTGATGAAATAGAATTTTGTGTTGGTATTGATAACGATGATACAAACTCGGTAGACTATTTTAATGACACAGTTGTGCCTTGGTTTGAAAAGAAAGAATATGATCTAACTGTTATGAGCTTTGATAGACTTGGCTATGCAAAACTAAACGAGTACATAAGTCACCTTGCCTCAAATTGTAGTGGTGCATGGATTATTACATGGAATGATGATGCACGTATGGAAAGTCAAGATTGGGATAAAGAAATTGCAAGTTACACAGGTCAATTTAAACTTCTAGCATTTAAAGATAATCACAATGAACATCCATACAGTATTTTTCCTATATTGCCGAGAGAATGGATGGTTTTATTTGGCATTATAAGTCCACAACAGGCAATAGATGCATGGGTATCGCAAGTTTGTTATTTGACTGACTGTTTCCAACGTCTTGAATCTACTGTTTTACATGATAGACACGACTTGACTGGTAATAATAACGATACCACATATCAAGAACGCGAGTTTTTAGAAGGTGATCCAAACAGAGTTGGAGATGCATTCCACCCTGAGATGCAGAAACTTAAAGAACAGTTTGCAGCCAAAGTTGGTTGGTATTTAAAACGTATAGGACAAGATACAGGTTATTGGGACAAAGTGTTACGTAAAGAAGTTGAACCATATTCTTTAATGCATGCCAATGATCCAAACAAAAATCTAAGTAGATACACATGGGTTAAAACAGCAGAAGGTTATAAACGATGAAAAAAGTATACGTAACATGGCATGACGTACAAAGGCAAACACAAGAAATACTACGCCAAATGCAAAAGGATACTTGGAAGCCTGATTTTATTGTAGGCATTACAAGAGGTGGACTGACATTAAGCAACTTGTTAAGTCAGTATTTAGATGTTACAATGTATACACTAGATGTAAGGCTACGTGACGGAAAGCATGTACCATGTGAAAGCAATCACAAGTTAGCAGAGATCGCATTTGGTATGAATGATGGTAGACACAGTGGTGCACGTTGGGACGTTGGACAACGTAAGAAAGTGTTAATTGTTGATGATATAAACGATTCAGGTGCAACTATCAACTGGATTAAAAAAGACTGGGAAAATACTATAAACAAAAAGATAGACGACAATGTTTTGTACGTATGGGATACCATTTGGAATCAGACCACTCGATTTGCAGTACTATATGATAACGTCGGCAGTGAAGCAGATCTAAAAGTAAACTATGCCGCAGAAGAAATAAACAAAATAGATGATCCAAGTTGGATTGTTTTTCCTTGGGAAGAATGGTGGAGCCGTTGGGATCCAAACGAAGAAGTAATAAAATAGTTGTTGCACTATCCACCTAAATATGTTATACTAATAAGAAAAGGCATAAAACATGAAAGTTGGTAAACTTAGATACAGTGAAGCATTTTACAGTGTGCAAGGCGAAGGCAAATTTGTAGGAGTACCTAGTGTGTTCTTACGCACCTTTGGTTGCAACTTTCGTTGCATGAACTTTGGTTTAGATAGATCAGAACCCATGCGAGATGAAAAGCAAAAGCAAGGTATTATACACAATCAAGAAGTACAAGGGTTACTTGATGATGGCATACATAAAACTACAAAAGAGTTTAATGACTTGCCGATCATACACACAGGTTGTGATACATATGCTAGTATCTATCCTGAGTTTAAAGAATTCAACATGCTACGTACAATAGATGAAGTCGTTGAACATTTGATTAGTTTACTGCCTGAGGGCAAGTGGACAATGGATAACGGACAAGACGTACATTTGATTCTGACTGGTGGTGAGCCACTGTTAGCATGGCAAAGATTGTATGTAGAATTGTTTGAGCATCCTAAAATGAAGGACTTAAAAAATGTTACATTTGAAACAAATACGACGCAGATGCTTCATACTGATTTTAAAGAGTATCTTGCCAATCAGGAGAGGTTTGAGGTTACTTGGAGTTGTTCCCCAAAGCTCTCAGTTAGTGGAGAACCTTGGGAGACTGCTATTAAGCCTGCAGTGGCTGTTGATTATAGCCACGTGGACGATAGTGACATGTATCTTAAGTTTGTGGTCGCTGATCGGACTGACATTGACGAAGCCGGTAGAGCTGTTGCAGAATATCGCAAAGCAGGCATTGAATGTCCTGTATACCTTATGCCGTTGGGTGGTAGGAGTGAAGAATACAATCTTAACGTCCAAGAAGTCGCAAACATCTGTATGGAAAAAGGATGGCGGTTTACACCCAGACTACATATCAGCCTCTTTGGAAACGCCTGGGGAACCTAAACAAACACCACTAGAACGTGCAATGAAGGCACCTATAGATATAAATGAGTTACGTAAAAGAGGACTATAAATGGATTTAAAGATAGAAATTTATAAATGGATCAAAGACTATGCAGAAACCCACAACATAAACCAATTGGTTGTTGGAGTTAGTGGCGGTGTGGATAGTGCAGTAGTTAGTACATTATGTGCATTAACAGGCATTCCTACATTGTGTTTGGTTATGCCTATAAGACAAAAACAAGAACAAACTGACTTAGGTATTGATCATTGCTTGTGGTTGAGTAATCATTATTATAACGTAAGTTGGGAAATGATTGACTTAACAAAAGTATTTGAAACTTTTGAAGATATGTTTAAATCTCCAAAGAATGATTTAGCACTGGCAAATTCAAGAGCAAGACTGCGTATGATGACACTATACCAAAAGGCACAAACATTTGATGGCATAGTTGTTGGCACAGGCAACAAAGTAGAAGACTTTGGCGTTGGCTTTTATACAAAGTACGGAGATGGCGGAGTAGACATATCTCCAATAGCTGATTTATACAAAACAGAAGTTTGGGAGATGGCACGTGAACTAGGCATCGACCAACGTATCATTGATGCAAAACCCACTGACGGACTCTGGGACGATGGTAGAGTCGACGAGGATCAACTAAACGGAATGAGTTATAAAGAACTCGAAGAATGTATGAAACTTGCCGAAGCTGATGTGTTAGAAGAAGACGAAGTGGTTAAAGTTGACAAATACAATTCAATAAGGAGTCGTAACCTACATAAGATGAATCCAATTCCGGTATTTGTAAAGCCGTGATTGTATTTAACGGTTGTAGTTTTGTTGAACAAAGTCATTTAGAATTAGAAAGTGTAGATTGGAAAAGTTTATATTGGCCTGCACTAATATCAAAAGAACATGTAAACCTAGCTCAATCAGGTTGTTCAAACACTCGTATATGGCGTACTACACTTGATTATATTCACAGTGGAAAAGATATTAGTGCATTAGTTCTTGGATGGACAAACATTGCAAGAGAAGAGCTTCCAACTAGCAATGGCGACACATTAAATTGTTTGCCATATAGTGCGTCTTTTAACAATGACCCGCATGTAGAAGCAAAAGAATTGCATGAACATTGGTACAAATATCATTACAACGATTGGCTAAGTTACGAACGTCTTATAGATTATATATTAACAATACAAGATGCGTGTGCAGTAAGGAAAATATACTGTTACATGTTTAATTCATGGGATACAAATAGTCTTAGAGTACCAAGTAAACTAATAAAACAAAACTTTAATAAGTTAAATAATAAAATGCCATGGAGATGGAAAGACGACCTGGCACGTATTGAACGTAAAATAGGCTTTATTGATTTTACAAAATGGATCTGGTCTCCGAATACACATTTACTCAATTGGGCAGATACAAATAACCTAGAAAGAGAAAGCCATGGGCATCCTAATTTAAATGCCCAGAGACCTATAGCAGACTATATAATTAACAAAACTAAACTTAGGAGGTAACAATGAAAGTAGGCGACTTAATTTTAGAAGCAGCTCGTAAACAAGCAGAAGGCGAGATTGCAGTGCATCAAGCAAACATTGAGGTATATAGAACTATGCCAGCAGGCATTGGTGAACATTCGGATGTAACAGAAGCTGTTATTGCAGAGCTAAACAAATTAGCAGAAGCAGATGATAGACTTGAAATGATTGAAAAATATTTTTCTGAGTAAGGTAAAACATGTTAGACAAAATTAAACGTGCAATGGGAATCAAAGAAAAGCCTGTAGTACAAGAAAAGTCCAAAGCAAAAGCAAAGAAAACGCCAAAAGAAATTGCTACTGCAAAAGGCGAGGCGTATGTAGCAGTACTTGGAATGGATGTAGATGCTGATGATATTAATAATGGTGCATTTGAACTAGACTGGAATGAAAAGTTTATCGCAAACCTTGTTAGAGCTGGATACCAATTGAAACCTGGCGAACCAGAACACGATATTATTGATCGTTGGTTCCAAAATGTATGTCGTAATGTTGTACTTGAAACATACGAACAATCAACAGCTGATCCTGAAACTCGTTATGTAAAAAATCGTGACTTAGGTAACGGATATACTGAAGTAAAATGATACTATATACCAATGGCGACTCTCACACTGCGGCAGCGGAATGTGTGAACAATCATGCGTTTGCAGAAGACGATCCGAGATACTTTACAATGGGCAGAGCTCCTCATCCTGAAAACTTAAAGCATAGTTGGGGAAAGTTACTAAGCAATAGACTCAGTTGTGGATTCAAGTGTGAAGCTGAAAGTGCAAGTTCAAATACTAGAATCATTAGAACCACACGCAACTGGCTAGAAAAACAAGCACACGATATCAATAGAACACTGTATGTTATCCAATGGAGTACTTGGGAACGTGAAGAATGGCTAATTGATGATGATTACTATCAGATTAATGCAAGCGGAACGGACGATGTTCCTCAAAGCCATCAACAAAAATACAAAGAATATGTTGCTAAAGTAGACTGGAAAAAGAAAACCAAAGAAGCACACGAAGACATCTGGCAATTTCATCTAGAGTTAGACAAACTAGGTGCAAAGCATATATTCTTTAACGGCAATAACAACTTTAGCAAAGTTAAAGATCAAAAACAATGGGGATCCAGTTACATTGATCCTTATGGTGATACTACTTTTAATAAAGTAGTAGGAGCAAGTTGTGATACTGTTAGTCCGATTAGTTGGCACTATGGTACTGATGGGCATAGAGTATGGGCACAATATTTAACAAGATATATAGTTGACAATCGTCTAATCTAGTGTTATAATAAGTGTATTATTAACAAAAGGATTCGTATGAAGTATCTATTGATTGACACTGCTAACATGTTTTTCCGTGCAAGACACGTTGCCTTTCGTGCAAGTGACCCATGGGAGAAAGTTGGTTATGCACTGCACATAAGCATGGCTGCTATTAACAAAGTTGTAAAGAAGTTTGATGCTGATCATGTTGTATTTTGTTTAGAAGGTCGTAGTTGGCGTAAGGACTTCTACAAGCCATACAAGGCTAATAGAAGTGAAGCAAGAGCTGCACTATCTGAACGTGAACAAGAAGAAGAAAAACTGTTCTGGGACACGTTTGATGACTTCAATCAATACCTACGTGAAAAAACCAATTGCAGTGTGTTACGAGATGGTGATGCAGAAGCAGATGATCTAATTGCACGTTTTATTGCACTGCATCCTACAGATGAGCATGTCATTATAAGTTCAGACAGTGACTTTTATCAGTTAATCACTGAAAATGTTACACAGTTTAATGGCATTACTGACAACTTGATCACACTAGAAGGTATATTTGATGCTAAAGGCAAGCAGGTTATAGATAAGAAAACAAAAGAACCTAAACTGTTAGGTGACCCTGAGTACTTGTTGTTTGAAAAGTGCATGCGAGGTGACAGTAGCGATAATGTGTTCAGTGCATTTCCTGGTGTACGTAAGAAAGGCACTAAGAACAAAGTCGGCTTGTTAGAAGCATATGCAGATAGACATGCTAAAGGCTATGCTTGGAACAACATGATGTTACAACGTTGGACTGATCATGAGGACAAAGAGCATAGAGTGTTAGATGACTACAACAGAAACAAACAGTTGATTGATCTTACACAACAACCTGAAGAGATAAAAGACAGAGTTGACAAGTTCATACATGAACAACTAAGCAATAAAGACGTAGGACAGGTAGGTTCAAAGTTCCTTAAATTCTGCGGTAAATACGAGTTGAACCGACTAAGTGAGCATGCAGAACAGTATGGACGTTGGTTGAATCAAACATATACAGGAGCATTAAAGCAATGAGTGAAACCATAGCAAGACCAATTGTTAACGGAAAGTTTTGGGTTATTAAACAAGACGAGAAGAAGATTGGGTCTGTTGAAAAAGACAACAACGGTTACTTTGTTACAACTCAACAAGGCAATGCTCGATTTAAAACAATAAAAAGTTTACGTGATGTAACGAATATTACATTTGAAGATGATCAAGAACGTATGAAGTATCCCGAAAATCAAGTAAACAACTTTCCTACTGACGTAAAACCATTCAATGGTGTTTATAACATAAACACACGATTACCGATATACACCAAAGAAAAGAAATCAAAGTCATGGTATGCTGCTGGATACTATATGCTTACAATTGGACGTAAGACAAAAATAGTGTTTTGTCCAAAACTAATACTACTTGAACGGTACGGATACTTTGGTCCAGTTAAAGAAGAAGATGGATTCTACTACAAATGAGTGGACTTTACATTAGAAAGTATATTGATCGTGTTGCACAGTGCGAAGCAACAGGTGCAAAAGACTTTGTATGGAATATGCAGGACGCAAAAGCCTTACATGGCGACATTACAAAGTTATTAGTTGAGATAAGGCTCCTACAATCAAATCCTACAGAAGAAATAACAAACACAATTGAAGTTGATGGTGGAACTTGGTAGTTAACTAAGCAGTTAACCAAGTTATCTACGCAGTTTATCATAAATAACTGTGGAGATAATAAAATGAGTAGACCAAAACCAACTATATTAGTAGAAGTTACTGATAAAGCAACTTATAAAACAGAACAAGTTCTTGCTAGTACTGGTATTTGGGCAGTGTACTTTGAAGGCTCGCCCATTAACCTTAAAACGTCTAACATGCTGGTACAGTATCCAGGACCAAAGTACAAGAAAGTCAGTTTCTCTAATCCAGGACATGCTATAAGTCTAGCAAAGAAACTAAACATACAATTTAAAACAGAAAAGTTTAGTGTGGTATTGCTTCACAAAGGTGAGCAAGTATACCCAGATGCGAGATAAGAAGAAACTTACTACAACACTTCTTGCACTGCATTGGGATGGTTCAACAGAACATAAGATCAATCTTAAAACTGCAATGCATTCTTGGTGGTACAACACAAGAGATGGTGGCGGTATGCGACTTACAAGCACTGGATTTAAAATCCTTAAAGATCTAAAATTTGAATATTGGGACTTTGTGTTACCTGCAAACTTTGCACGTAAGAACAAACGTATTATACTTGGCTTAGATCGCAAACTTAACTTTCCATATTACTACGGACAAAAACGTTTGAGCTTTTTTGGTTCACAGGAAGCAATGATGGCAAATCTCACAGGTGACTTAGAAAGCTGGTTAGCGAATAATTTCTCTTAGCTGTTCTCTTGCTCTATCTTCAATTGATTGCATGTAATCATTCATTAAGAAATCATAATTACGTTCGGCTTTTTCTTTAGCAACTGCAACATCAAAGTCGTCGCTAGTAATAGTTTCCAAGTTCATTTGTATAGCAGCATCTAATCTGTATTCGCTTTCTATTACATCATAATCAAGATCAAATATTTCATCATAATTTTCAAAGCCACGTTCAGCAATCTCTTGATGTATGTGTTGATGTCCTATGCACATAAAAGGATGCTTGGCAGCTATTGCTAGTAAAGTTTTTTCAGTGATTATACCTGGGCCATCACCGTAGATACTTTCTGTGACAATACTTGCACTGGCTGACTTGTATAATGATTTAAGTTTAATAAAGTTTGCTACATTATCAAAGTCATACTTGGCATATGGTGCTTTGGTATAATCGTTGTGTGTTCTGTGTGTAACAAATCCGTTTTTTTCATTTTTTAGTAGATGCCAAATTTGATTCCGGTGCCTCCTTGGATATCCATTTAGACACAAAAAGTTATATTTCTTTTTGCTTTTTGCATACACTGATTTCCACTTACTGTGTTGTGCTTTGAGACTTTCAACTAGTTCCCAACTATGCGATGGAAATTCAACACAGTTTATAACTCCAGTATATCTATTGCGTAAGTCGTGGTCCCAATGTAGGAATATGATTTTAGTCTGTTGTTCTTCAGTATAGTGTTTTTCAATTTCAAATAATTCAACACAAAGTTCGTTGTTGTACCAATTGCAAAAGTCTTGGGCATGTAGGATTAAGCGGAAGTTAGGATTTTTCCACTTCTCATCTTGTATCTTTGGCAAGTCCATCTTCCACATGCCGTTTTCAATTGGTCTTTTCAATATACTAGGTGTAAACTCATACTGCAAGCCAAACTCATTGAGTATTTGAAAAATCTTTTTATTAAAACCGCCCATTGACATTTTCCGTTTTTATGTTATAATATAGTTATATTTAAAACAATAAGGTGATGATAAATGTACTTACAAACCAAAGATGTTTCTCTTTACACAAAAGTTACCAGCAGACTAAAAAACGGCAGGTATTATCGAAACTTTCAAGAAGAGAAAGCGGGATTACAACTGCAACAGTTTACAGTACAAAAAACTGCACAGGAACATAGTCTAGCAAATAAAAAAGAAATACTATCACGTGCAGAAGCACTTGCAATACCCACAGTTCTACTTACACCAAGAAATGTACAATTCATTGGCAATAACGATATAGTAGCCGATGAAATAATGACAGACGCACAGTTACGTGCATTTGATACCAGTGAAAATCATTGGAACAGAAGTACGTGGAGATCAGAAGTAAGTGACGAAGGAAATCAGTGTCTTGAACTAAATTTAAATTATGAAACCTTTGCAGTGTTATCAAGTGATCAAGGATTTTATCATTGTGTAGATGGCAAGTTTGAAAGAATAAAAAATAGACATAAACAGATAGAAATGCTATGGGCTGATTATGGTTTTCCAAGCAAAAGAGGCAGACCTATACAAGTTGGAAGAGCTGCACACAGTGGTACTAAAACAGAAATAATTGGATTAGTTGACTGGCTTAGAAGACTAAAACAGATGAACAAAGGCAGTGAAATACAGTATAAGACTCAACAGATATATAACACACTCAGCCGATCTTATGCATGGCCTGAACACTGGTAATAAATATCGTTATGACAAGAGAATTAAAGTTTACCAGTGCAAATTTTGGTGTTGGCAAAGCAGAAGATGATTGCTATCTAGATCCAAACGATCCTGTACATGAATTTATGGTAAGCGGCAATGCTAATAATCTAAACCAACCAATGAAACAGTCTGTAACTGGACAAGCTGCCGAACATCAACGTAAACTAGAAATAGCAAAAGCACAAGGCATAAAGCCCGGTTCTCCCGCTTGGTTTATGCTATGATATATCATAATAAATATTTGTATGAAACTATTCGACCAAGACAAACTAGTTACCATACAAATAATATACTACATGCCAGACTACCAAAAATTAATTAACGAATTTGTTTGGCAAACACACGATACAGTTCCAGACTATCCTCGTAGTGAACGTTTTATAAAATACTGGCACACAGACATTGATGCAGTAATTAAAGAAGCATATCTATATCATAAAAATTATTGGGGCGGCACAACCTACAGAGACATTACTGTAATCAATTAGGTTGACAAACTGCTTTTACGATGCTATAATAAGTACATATTCACAGTTAGAACAAAGGAAAAAGAATATGGCATTAATAGTACTAGCATTATTATTTTCAATGGGCAATACAGAATTCCATGACACAGTTGCAGAACAAAAAGCAGCAGGTTTCAAATGGTACAACCTAGCAGAATGTAGAGTTGTTACTGAAGGATTGCCTGCATTAACTATTGACAGTGTAAAAGGCAAAAGAGTTTGTTATAAACTCGCACTAACACGTGATGGTGCAAAATAATTGCTTGAATGGTTTATAGTTGCTTTTATCTCTATGCCCAACGACCGCATAGAGATAAAATTAATGCAAGAAAGTTTTACGAGCGAAGCATCCTGTATTAAATACATGCGAGAAACACCTGGTATTGTCAATGACATTATGATTATTGAACCAAGCAATACAGGAATGTATTTTCAGTGTCTTGACACTGAATCTATTGCTCGTTACAAAGTAAAACGTAAATCAATTTAAGGACAATTAGATGGCTGCTAAGAAGAACAAAGATTCAAAAGCATGGATGATACCTGAAGGCGAGAAACGTGAAAATGCAACCTATCATTATCTCGCACATAAAACAGTCAGTATGATACGTGAAGGTAAAAAGATCCGTGTGAAGAAGTATCATCCTAAACTACAAAAGCATGTTTGGTTTATAGAGACTAAGATGCCAAGTCACAGTAAGTAGTGCGATTCCAAATTCCAGCAGAAACACTTAGGCGCAGAGGACAATACTTTCCTTATCTGCTTAAAAACTTTGACTGTAAAATAATAAACAATGCAGAAGAAGTAGAATTCAACAGAATAGTCGTGTGGGGTACTCCTTTTGATCAGTACATACATGATGCTATAAAACTGCACGACTTAGAATACTATTATATGGACAATGGCTATATTGGCAATTGGAACTATAAGAAGCCTTGGTATGTGAGAATATGCCATAACAATCTACAAAATGCAAAACTAGGCACGCCCGGCAAAAGTCGAATACATACACTAGAACTAGATAGGTTCGAGGATTGGAATGCAGACGGTGATTATAATCTGTTTATGACTCCTTTGGATAATAAATTCTTTAGTTGGTTTGGGCACAATTACGACACATGGCGGGCAGAGACCATAGCACGTTTAGAAGCAACAGGTGTACCACTTGTGATACGTGATAAGCCAGGTGGTCGTGCAAGTCGGTCAATGCGTTTTGATGAACTACCAGACATAATGCGTCGGGCAAAGAAAATAATAACACATCACAGTATAGGTGCAGTAGAAGCAATGTGTTTAGGAAAACCAGTAGAAATACTAGGTGTAAGTGCAGTAGAACATTGGCAGAATCAATTTGGATTTGATCGTACTCCAATGCTAGAACACATAGCACATTGTCAGTTCAGCAGAGACGAGCTAGAAGATGGCACTGCTTGGAAAGTCACAATGGAGTATCAACAATGATAGCACAATCTTTTGATAAACCATGGAAGCATTGGATTGTCGACGACTTTGTTGACAGTGATACCTTAACCGAAATAAAATCTATAGACCATGTAGTAGAACAAGCAAAGCCAGGCAAACGTGTAGACAGTGTTAGATTGTTTATCACCGACGAACACGAAACGCAGTATCCGCATTTGCATCATTTGTACCGCAGTTTACAAAACGGGGCATATAGAACTTTCTTTGAATACTATACAGGTATAGACTATAGCGAAATGTTTCCAAGACTAGAAGTTATAAGCGACATTGGAGACTTTTGGCTTGAACCGCATTATGATCGTCCAGCAAAGAAACTTAGTGCATTGTTGTATACCAATCACACAAAATTATATCCAGGCACAGGATTAGGCAACGGTACTAGAATAGAAAGCAAAGACAACAGGTGCTTTTTCTTTGTCGCTGGTGAACATAGTTTACATGATTATCCGCTTGTGCATTTCCCTACAGTACGTCGCTGCGTACAAATTAACTATTGGACTTATCAGTGATAGGTGCATTTATCATTGATAGTTTATATCGTTACACGGGCGAAATATTATCTAAGCCAACAACAATAATTGTTGTAGATCACCATTATGACGAGGCTACTAAAACTTGGCCTTTACAACAATTACTAGATAGCAGTGAATGCGATCCATACAGTCATACACTATTATTGGATATGAATATACATGATGATATATTTGCAAAATATAAGCCTCGGTGTATTCCATTTTTCTGTACAAGAATGGTAGACGAATTTCAAAAAGAAAACGTCGTACCCAACTGGACAAACAAAACAAAAACATTTAATTTTATGATTAATAAATGTCGTCCACACAGGAAAAAATTGTTACAACTTGTTGACGAATTAAATCTAACAGACTTTACATACAGTTTGCCCTGGAGAGAAAATCCGTTCACTAGTTTGCCTGTAACCAATTACATGATTGGCACAGAAATACAAATGCCTCAAGGAATACAAAGCGGCGATATACGCAATAGTCAAAATTATAAACAACTATTGCAAAAGACTGTGTTTGAGCCAAGTTGCATAAGTCTTATTACTGAATCAACTTATATTGAACGAGAAGCAATGCTTACAGAAAAGACTATAATGGCCGTATATGGTGGTACTGTACCTATATGGGTTGGCGGATGGCGTTGTGCAGACAGCATGCGAATACTTGGATTCGATGTATTTGACGATTTAGTAGATCACAGTTATCAGGCACTTGAAGACCCTTGGCAAAGAGTGAAGAAATCTATTTCGCTTAATAAAAGACTACTAAGTAATTTTGAAATAACCACACCAATAATCAAAAGACTACAACACAATCTTGACCTAATGATTAGTGGAGTGTTTGAAAAAGAAGTAGAGAAACAACTACATGAAACCGATTATACCTTATGTAGAAAGCATGCTGGTTTATCCTTGCAACTTAAAGTGTAATGGATGTAGTACGTTTTCTGACTTAACAGTACAAGGATATACTACTGCAGACCAAGGCATAGAATGGTTAGGACAGTGGGCAGAACGTTTTGAAATACAGGCATGGGGTGCAATGGGCGGAGAACCATTGATGAATCCTCAGATGTATGAATGGATTGTTGGTGTACGGAAACTTTTACCCGATGCACAAATACGTTTTGTAACCAACGGATTGTTGTTAGAAAAGCATTGGCGCATAGTAGAACTACTAAATGACATAGGCAATTGCACGTTAAAAATCACCGTACATCTCTCAGATAAAAGAGTAAAAAGTGCAATTGATCGAGTGCAAAGATCTTACGATTGGGAACCTGTGTATGAATATGGCATACATCGATACGGCTTACCAAACGGAATGCGTTTTCAAATAAACAAACCCAAATGGTTTACACAAACATTTCAAAATACATATGCGGATATGCTACCCTGGGATAGCGATCCGGTTGAAGCATTTGCAAACTGCCATCAACAAACTTGCTGTATGCTTCTCGAAGATAAACTTTATAAGTGTAGTAATACTGCACTAATACCTGGCGTATGGAAAAAGCACAATCAACCAAATGCAGATGCATGGAAACCTTACTTAAACACAGGGGTATCTGTTGATGCACCTCTACACGAACTACAAGCATTTAGCAACAACTTTGGTAAACCACATGCAGTCTGCCAACAGTGTCCAACAAAGAACGATTCAACATCTTGGATCGATCATACTAAGACGGTAACATTAAGATAATGTCAGTATATCAACATTGGGATCCATTAGAAGAATGTGTAGTAGGCAAAGGCTATCCGCCTGAATACTATTCATGGATACAAGATGTTCCTACACGTAGGTTGTTTGAACAACTGGCAATAGAAACAGAAGAAGATTTACAAAAACTCTGTAGATTATTAGCACAGTTTGGAGTTGATGTTATACGTCCGACCATACCAGACTATGAGCAGTGCATGGTAAACGATATATTGGTACCACCTCCGGTGCAACCACGTGATCATTTTATACAGATTAGAGATAAACTTTGGGTATGCACAAAACCAAATGCAAACTTTGCCCGCAATGCATTTGCTGGGCAAGATATACTAACATGGAACCAGTTTCAAACACGTGACCAAGAGAAACACGACGTCAAACTAAGTTTTTACAAAGATATATTTGAGAACAGGCTGATACAGGAAACTGAACTCAGTTACATCAGTGGCTGTTTTGTTAGCAGACTAGGAGAAAATTTATACTTTGCAACACAGACCATCTATGATAACTGGAATCAAATACAACGTGAAGTAGATACACTGTTTACGGATACTCACAATACTATTGTTGATGCCCAAGGACATGGTGATGCAGTGTATTGTCCAGTTACTGAAGGTTTAATAATAAGCATAGCCAATGAAGATTATAAAGATACCTTTCCTAATTGGGAAGTAGTGCATTTAGCAGAAAGCGATTATTCGAAACATAACAGATTTCAAAGCAGTATGAAACTTAACGCAGGTAAATGGTATATACCAGGCTTTGATAAAAATCCAAAGATACTAGAAACTGTTGATCAGTACTTTAATGAATGGGTAGGGGAAGCTCATGAGACAGTGTTCGGGGTAAACATTTTAATTATCAATCCAACCAATGTAGTACTTGCTGAATACAACCAACGTACAGTGGATGCACTTGAAAGATATGGTATTACTGCACATATCTCTCCATTTAGACACAAATACTTTTGGGATGCCGGTATACATTGTATAACGAACGATTTGCGGAGAACATGCGTATAATATTAGAAGATTGGTTATGGTGGTACAAACAACAGGCACCAAAGTATGGTTACTTTAATAGCATTACATACAGTTACTTCAATGCACGATATTTTAAACGTGATGGTACCTGGAGAAAGGCAACACATGAAACCAAGTGATTACATAGCACTGCATCTATTGAACTGTGTGATATGTGCAATAACAATTGGCGTGTTATATAATGTATATTTTGGTTAGTATATATGTCTAAGGCACTAATTGTTGGATGTTCACATGCGGCTGGAGCACAAATGCACACTGGTCCTGAGTGTACAACCAAGCACCCTGTAGAACAAGTTGTGTGGGAAGCCAACAACAGTTATCCTGTGTTGTTAGCAAAGATGCTAGGCTATACTGCACACAATCATGCCGTCAGCGGCGGTTCAAATGATGCTATGTTTAGAATATGCACAGAACAAATCAAACATGCGGATATCGTAATTGCCTGTTGGACTGGATGGGATAGAACTGAACTGTGGCACCCAGAGCATGATGCATGGTTTAATTTAAACTATTCTGATGATGCAATCTACATGAGAAAACCATATGGTGGATTGTTGGAAGGACAAACTGTTCCGACAGTTGTTGATCGCAATAAAGAATATTATAGCTATGGAAAGCAATGGTTAGTATACGAAGGTGGTAACGAGAAGTCACGTTTAAATAAGATTAAAAATGTACTTGCACTTAATACACTTGCTAAACAACATGGCGTTGAAGTCTTGAATTTTGATAGTTTTCAAGGCATCTATGATTTTGATTGGCCGTCTACAGTTAATCAGCCTGTACCTACACAAGAACAAGAGTTTTGTACATGGAGTTTTGCACAAGGATTTACCACAGAACCCACTGGACATTTTTTTCTACCTGCACATCAAGCCTATGCTGAATATATTAAAAGTAGGTTGACTTTTGATTAAAAGATGCTATAATATATTTTTATTTAGGAGAATACAATGGCACCAAATCCACATTATGTGAATATGTTAATTAACATTGGAATTTTTGCATTATTAGTTTACGTTGCAATAAACGTATAAAAGAATGGACTGTTAGCTCAGCTGGATAGAGCATCTGGCTACGAACCAGAAGGTCGGGAGTTCGAATCTCTCACAGTTCACCAAATT